>ERZ780020.1-NODE-1-length-86883-cov-52.235_pt1 | contig 86883 bp, 122 predicted proteins | sample MGYA00511865_ERZ780020 | MGnify/ENA primary metagenome ERZ780020 (study PRJEB29588, sample SAMEA2163271) | human gut metagenome | biome: human gut; feature: human-associated habitat; material: faeces | place: Denmark | collected 2008/2010 ...
ATTTTGTACTGTAATCATCTTAATTTTATAAGTCCCTTATTATCAATTATTTATAAATCATTATTTCCTGTTACTTGCATATTGCTGACACCTATCTGATTTTTGCCGCCAAGGTTCAGCATGCTTCTTGTCGCAGATTTGCCCATTTCTTACCTTACTTGCAGTCTTACTTGCAAGAATGCACAAGCTATTCTATTTTCTTGTAGAATAAATGCTCAAGATGCTTTTTCTTTATTATGCTGTCCTGTATGTCCACGTATGCCAATATGCTATACTCATTGTCCCCTCCAAACATGAACCACTGGCTTCTGTTTATCGTAACCAGTACAGTTCGATACTTGTTCTCCCACACGTAATCACGCATAAAGTGCCTTGCCCCTTCTTCTTTCTCAACGTACGATGAGTCTTTCGTAGGCTTTCCGTACTCTCTGCTCAAAGAAACGAACAGCTTACTTTCGAAGGCCTGGAATTCACTTTTACTCTCGTACGATTTACTTATATAAGAGAAACTGTTAACCAGACCATCCTTAACGATAGCTCTTGCTTTTTCGAACGAAACGTCGCCGAGCTTTTTGTCAGTAAGGTTATACATGTCCTTGTATTCCGGGTCAGGAACCAACCATCCCTTACCAACCAGGTTTATGGCAGTATCACCAATTTGTATGCTGTCGTTAAGGTACAGGCTGCTGTCTTTTTGGCTTGTATTGCTGCCAGTTCCGCATCCATAAAACGAAAGTACGCCTACGAATGCTGACGTTAACACAAATGCTACCTTCTTCATAATCCTTATATATAATAATGTTATACTTCGATTCCGTTATCAGCAAGAATCTTCCTGAGAAGACGAATCTCGCTGTCCTTAGACTTGATAGTCTCGTTCTGTGCATTGATGATCTGAATGAGCTGGGCATTCTTGTCTTTGAACGACTCCTCTTCACGCTCCTTGGCCCGTTCCGTTCCCGTAGTTATGTTTTGGCTATTGTCACCAACGTTCCCGGCATTTATCAGCTGCGCCATCGGTATGCCGTGCTTAAACGCCTCGTTGATGGACTCTTCTATCTTCTGATGCGTTTCGCCTAGCTGAATTACCATATTTCCATTCATACTACCGCTTCCATACTTTAGCCAGCTATAGCTAACCCCAAGAGAATTGCATATTTTACTAATCGTTCCCTCGGATATTGACAGCTTCCCGCTTCTCATCTTGCCGATGTTGTTTGTTCCTGTAGCCTTCATGAAGGCATTCTCGCTCATCTTCTTAATCTTGATGAGGTAATCTAACCTTTCTTGTACCGAATTTAATGTTCCCATAATGCTTCTTAGTTTTATATACGTAACTAAATCGACTCGAAACGTTAAAATTCGGTAATATACCGAAGTATTTTACCGAAACACTAGGTACCTTACCGAAGTTTTTGTACCTTTGCACTCGTTGACGGTCGAGTAACCAACAAAGCCGTTACAAACGGAGGCTTGTGCGACCGAGAGTACGTACTTTACATTGACACTGCAAATATACGACTTTTTTCGCACACCTCCAAATTTTAGACGAAATATTTAAGTAACAAAGATGAAAAAAGTTGCAAGAATAACAAAACAGGACATATTGGACATCAAACCAGGGAAATTTGAAGTCTTCCTGCTTGAGTCCGCAAGAGCAGTTCGGTCGGCAGTAACATACGCTTATCAGCTTGCTCAATACGAAGATTTGCCGAAGGGTGTGCTCAAATACTCAACCTCGGCAGACTATAAGAACCATACGGCGATTATTACCGCCGTTCCGGTTGAGTGATAATAATTAATGTATAGGAGGTTAGGAATGAATAACATTAGTACCACAAAGGTAAGTCCAATATTTGGAGCTATCCGAATATCAGGAACGAAAGAAAAACCTATGTTTTGTCTTTCTGATGTTTGCAGGGCATTGGATATTAAAAATTCACGTGACTGCAAAACAAGACTTTATCAAGACGGTGTCGTTTTAACCGACGGGGTCTCTGAAACAACAAATCAGTATGGAGTTACGACTTCACAGAAAGTACAACTTACTTATATAAATGAAGCTAATTTTTATAAGTGTGTGTTTATGTCTCGTAAGTCAAATGCCGAAGATTTTCAAAAGTGGGTATTTGATGAGGTTCTTCCAAGCATCAGAATGGATGGCGGATATATGGTCGCTAAAGACAATGAGTCCGAAGAGGATTTGATGGCGAGGGCTCTTGTTGTTGCACAAGCGACTCTTAAAAGAAGAGAAGAGCGTATCAAGCAACTCGAACAGAAATCCAAGGATGATGAGCCTTATACTGTATTCGGAAGAGCAATGACCATTGCAAAAGAAGGGTGCCTTCTCGGAGAGTTCGCTAAAATTCTTACACAGAATGGTATTAAGATAGGACAGAATAATCTCTTTAGGTGGATGCGAGATAACAATTATCTTTGCAAAACTGGAGAAAAATGGAATTTACCTCTTCAGCGATACACGGAACAAGAATTGTTTGTCGTTAAGCCGGACTATCGAAAGGGAAAAGATGGAGAGCTTATACAAGTCTTCACTACGAAGATTACAGGCAAGGGACAGATGTACTTTATAAATAAGTTTCTTGAAAATCCAGACTTGCTTGACGGATATTATAATGGTAATAAAAAGAAGTAAAATATGACACAAGAAGAAATTAATGATAAATTCATCAAGGAAAACCATTGCGAGAAATATCTTGCAAGGGATGTTTCAAAATTCAATCCTGACGTGTCTTATGAAGTTCTGACTACAACGGGTTTTTGTGTTGATGAAAAAAAGAACCCAACTGAAGTTGGGGATGATTTAGTTTGTGTTACTATCTATGATAGTGATGAAAACGAGGAACTTGACGGAGCATCGATATTACTCAGTCGCAAAGAAACTCTTTCTCTGATAGAGAAGTTGGCGAGAGCTGCTAGTTTGTTACGTAAAGAACATACAGACTAGACCTATGCCAAGCAAGAATCGAAGTAAGGTCGGTATCGACGTGGTGGAGAAAATCATCTCGTTGAAGGAAGTAGACCAGGAATTCCTGACCAATAAGACAATCCTGGCATACCTTGGTGGTGTTAGTAAGGAATACATAAAAGATTTGAGAGAATCGGGTGTTCTTCCTTACTATAAGGTACGAAACACCATATTCTATAAGGTGTCTGATGTCCGAAAGATGGTAGAAAAGAATAGGATCATCTGCTAGCATTGGAAATAAGATGAATATTGGTATGGTTAAAGTTATAGATTTGTTTCATTTGCTCGTGAGAGTATGATTGTTAGTTATTAGTTATTTGGGTTTTATCTACAGCGGTAGATACTTTGGGGCGATATCTGTTCGTTTAGCTTATTTCGCCCCAATCAGACTGAGTAGCTCAGTTGGATAGAGCATCGGTTTCCTAAACCGAGGGTCGATGGGTCCGAATCCCTCCTCAGTCACACTCTTTTTTTAGTTCCGTTTAGTAGTTGAATTCCTCTCTGACGGCGCAAAGGTAAGTCCTTATACCTTATAAAGTAGGTCGTTCGGGCAGCGACAATCTTGCGTCAGACGAGAGTTCTCTAGAGCGGACACGAAAGGATAGCTCTTTGACATATTGATGCACAGAAATAGTATGCGTGTAAAAGAAGTAACTGGAGAGCATCAATGGATGCCGTGACCTGGCGAAAGGACGCACGACATACGAAAATCCAGCTAATCTGCATCAAGTAAGCAGACGGACTACACCGGAACGAAGAATTGTCGGTGCAAGCACTGCCGAAAACGTTGCAGTCTGGTAAATACAAATGAAGTGAGAATTGCTCATTCATAAAATATAATCAAGAGGTTAGTAGTGTAACTGATGCACGGCGATAACAAAATGATACCGATCTTATCATCGCAAGAGGTTCTTCGTTGAGCCCTAGCCTCCAACGTATAATTCATTGTATTCAAATTTATTCAATTAAAAATGCAGCTCGTCTGTGAAGATAGGCTGCACACATCGCAGGTTGGAGCAGTTGGTAGCTCGCTAGGTTCATGACCTAGAGGTCACAGATTCGAGTTCTGTACCTGCCACAAATGTTTATTTTTAAGCTCTAAATTGTTTATATGTGAAAAGATTGTTTCTTGCGTATCTGGTCTGAGAAGATAGGGTACGTCTATCTCTTTTAGAAGGAATTATTTTTTATTTCTGGGGAGAGTAGCTCAGTAGTAGAGCGCCGGGGGAAGTGTCCTTGGAGGTCGATGGTGCGAATCCATCCTCTCAGACCAATTTTCTTTCGTTTTTCAAGATTTTTGATTGGTTAACTTATGCGTCGCCCAGTAGCTCAACTGCATAGAGCCGTGGTACTTTCCGCGAGGTTGGGAGTTGGAGTCTCCCCTGGGCTTCCCGAGTAGGTAAATTTCAAAAAATATTTTTTCATTAGCTGACAGAGGTCGGCTCTTTCTTATAAGTCATTTATATTTTAATTTGAGTATTAAATCCTCTTGCCTGTGAAGGTAGGAGGCACAAGCCGCATTAGCTCAGTTGGTCAGAGCGGTCTAAGGTACAGACAGGTCGTAGGTTCGAGTCCTGCATGTGGCTCACTTAATTGTGTGAGTGCCATAAATTACTAGTTTTTGATTATCTTTGGGAGTGAGGGAGTCAATTCTTCCTCCCCCCTTTAACATTGACTTCTACTCCATCTCACAATAACCACGTGCAATCACCTCTCCTGCCTTGCGTGGTTGGCTAAACGGAGAGGTTTTACTATAGATGAAAGTTAAAAACATAATAAGAATCAGTAAGGAAAACATTAATGCTCTTCGGAATCTGGAATGCGTTGAAAGCATAGAACAGAACGGAAGGGATATTACTGTTCGCCTTAAACCGGAATATACGGACGGTAAGCTTGAAGCCCGAAAGGGTGAATATCTCATTCAGTGGGGTAACAAAATGTGGCAGAGATATGGCTCTGAGGCTATCAATCTGCTTTTTAAAAATCCCGGAGCGGAGGCCGGCAAGACATGGGACGCGTAGGTTCAAAGAAGTATTACGCTCCTGACGGGAACGAATACGATTCAAGAGAGGAGTATCTGTACTTGCAGACCATCCTTGATGATCCTGGCATAAGATGCATACACAGACAGGTAACCATCACGGCCATCAACCCGGTATGGATGCTGAAACCAAAGCAGCTTAAGACTAAGGTCAAGTATGAGAGAAGGTCATTGCTTTACGGCCACAACTATACTGCCGACTTCGTTTACCGGGAAGGCGAGAAGATTGTGATATGTGATGTCAAGAGCCTCTATACCTCAAAGCTCAGAGAGTTCTCGATTACAACAAAGGCTGTGGTGGCAAGACTTATCGCTCACAATAGGAAACGTCATAACGGCGAGTCTGTTGTGATATTCCGTAAGGCTATCAAGATAAAGAAGAACGAGTGGAAAATCGTTGATTATCCACCGTCCGATTGTACTATTATATAATAAGGTGTAAAATCTAAAAGATATGGTTATCATTTTCAATAGTCTCGTAGCCACAGTAGCTATGTTCGCTGCTATATCATTCGTAGCACATCTCCTTGGTTGGGATAAGGAAGACGAGCAAGTTTTATTCTAAATATTTTTAAATTATGAACAAAGGAAAGATTAAGTTGACTTTTGAAGTTGACCGCTTCAAGGTTATCCAGGTACTCGCAAAAAACTGTGAGTCCGCAGAAGAGTACAACGAGATGATGAAAATCATTGAAAGTACTGATGAGGTCGTTCGTGAGGATGCTTCGCTTGAAAAGACTCATTGTTTACTGATTCTCGACAGATTGTTGCACAACAATCCTAAAGCTCTCCTCGGTGTTCGTCTTAAGAAAGAGGAGACTGAGATAGAAGCTCCTGGTGAGAATGAAGAGGAAACCGAAGAGGTCGCCGGCGCAATCGAGATTACTGGCGAAGAGGCAAAGAACTTCATGGATTTCGTCAAGAAGTTGGTTGCAAAAAAGAAGGAGGGCGAGTAATGGGCGTAGTATCAAAGTACGGCAACCTGTATGATGTCAAGAAGAACATCATCTGCCACGCTCCTGTCACTTCTTCACATTTCGAAAGTATTTTGCAGAAGGGCAATGTGCTTCCTATGATGAATGGCGTAACAACACCAGCATTGTTCGGAATTCACGCGGACAAGAAATTTAAGCGTGGACGCTGGCGCCGAGTATTAACACATTAATTCGTATAACAATGAGATCAAAATCAGGTTCTTGGTTCGAAACCAAGATTAAGTATCAGAAAACTCAGGAAGACGGTTCAGAAAAGGTCGTTAGCGAGTGCTACATCGTTGAAGCTCTGTCTTGTACAGGTGCAGAAGCTTCTATCATCGAAGAAATGGCTGTCTATTCTAGTGGTGACATGAACGTCCCTAGCACAAAGGAGGCGAATTTCAAAGAGGTCTTCTTCTCTGACAATAGTGAAGATGACAAATGGTACGCAGCAAAGCTCCAATTCATCACGATTGATGAAAAGAGTGAGAAGGAGAAGCGTAGTAATGTCAATTACCTCGTTCAGGCAAAGTCGCTTGCCCGTGCGCTTCGTTATGTTGATGAGGTGATGGGGAAAACACTTATTGATTATGATATCGTAGGCCTCAATGAGACTAAGGTCATGGATGTCTTCGAGCATGTAGCTCCATCATCTTCTGAGTCTAAAGAAAATAAAGAATGACAGAAGTTGGAAACAGAATAGCAAAAATGCCAGCCAAGATGGCCTTTGCTGTACTTGACTTGCGTAAGGTACATGCGTGCCTCATGGAACTTCCACGAAGCAAGTCGGTACAGCTGGCCAAAAAGGCGGCATACCTCAACTACATTGAAGGTGAGGGTAGAAAACTCGGTAAGGTTCCACTTCATTATGAACGCCTTAATGAAAAAAAGGGCGAAAGCGTGACGGTGGAAACTTACTTCAGATATTTAGATAGAATACATTAATCATTCCCGGTATGGCAAACAGTAGATTCGCTCTCCACTATAAGAGGAGTTGTCACGATTGTATCTTCCTTCAGATTTGTACTGATCATAACGCAAGCTACAATGGAGATTACGTTTGCAAAGACTGGGAATGGAAGTATCAGTGATTAATTTTTAAACAAAAAAATAAAATGCCAATTATTAAAAAAGATGACGTTACGCCAGAACGTCCGGTTATTATTGTTCTTTATGGCCAGCCTGGTTCAGGCAAAACATCAGTTGCAACTACAGCAGAGGTTCCTTTGCTCGTAGATACAGACAGAGGTTATGACCGCAGTGTTCAGCGAGTAGACACCCTCGTAGCCAACCGATGGGAAGACATCTTGGGTGCTCAGAATGATATGACCTCCTACAAGACAATCATCGTTGACACCGCAAAGGCAACGCTTGATGACTATCTTTCAACTTATGCAGTTCAGACCGACTACAAGCTGGCGAAGAACACATTGAAGAAGTTTGGCCGTATGGCTGATGACTTCAAAGCATTCGTTAACGTACTTCGTCAGAATGGTTCGGATATCATCTTTATATGCCACGACAAGGAGCAGTCTGAGGGTGATATTATCAAGCACTCACCAGATTGTACCGGTCAGTCCAAGGATTTGCTTCTCCGCATCGCGGACCAGGTAGGCTTCATCTCTCTCATTAATGCGAAGCGCACTGTTTCTTTCGAGCCTAATGACAACTACGTCGGCAAGAATGTTGCGCAGATTCCTATGACAGAGATTCCTGATGCTACTTCTCCTGAGTTTTCAACATTTATGGCAGACATCATCAAGAAGGTGAAGCAGTCTATTCAGTCTAAGTCTGAGGCACAGCGCAAGGCAAACGAGCTTATTACCAAGTTGCGTGGAGAGCTTGCGAAGGTCGAGGATGATGAGTCTGCTGCAAAACTCCTAGCTGATTGTAAGGAACTCCCACAGATTATGAAGCAGCCGTTCTTTAATGAGATCAACACCGCTCTCACTGCAAAGGGATTCGTCTTTGCTGGCAACAAGTTCACTAAGCCTTCCGAGGACAAAAAGTCTGCCGCCAAGAAGACAGAGAAGAAGGAAGAGACTAAACCTGCTAACGATGGGAAAAAGTAGCAAGCCACTCGTCAGAGTAACAACTATAGAGTCTTTTAGAAGATACATCGAACAGAGTGAACATGACAACTATGAGGTAACGGAGCAGAGCGTTATTGATAATATTGTTGGTGAGTTCCAGGGCAATGAGTATACTAGGGTTGGAACTGCGTTTCACGCCATCGTTGAGACTGGTTGTCAACCCTGCGTCGTAGCCCCTGCCGGTTACCGAACGTTTCCTTACTATGGTAAGGAAAAGCAGGAACCTGTGCCGGAGGGCAGAACTTTTGATATAGAAGGATACCCTGTGACGCTTGACCTTTCACAGATTAAGGTTGCCCTGGACTACCGCTACCAAAACATTGAGGCATTCCATGAGATACGCAAGTATAAAGACTATGGCAGAGCCGTAGTAACCGGATGTGCTGATATGGTAAACGGATTGCAGCTCCGTGACATTAAGACAAAGTATAGTGCTCCTTCTGATAATCAGTACTACGATTCCTGTCAATGGAGATTCTATCTTGATATGTTCGGTGCAGACATCTTCGATTTTGACCTATTCTGCTTTGATGGCTATAAGCTCGAAAAACACGGGTATGATGTTCGTGGTCTTCCGCTTATACCTTACACTCCGGCTATCCGTGTCTATCGATACGATGGGATGGAGCAGGATATTCATAACCTCCTAGACCAATTCTTGGATTGGTGCGAACTCAGAGGCTTAACTCAGTATTTATATTACACAAAAATTGATTAATATGGAAATGACAGGTGTTGTGATTGCCATTCTTCCTGAACGTTCGGGAACGTCGCAGCGAGGAGAATGGAAATCACAGTCTTTTGTTATCGAAACACAGGAGCAATATCCAAAGCATCTCTGTTTCGAAGTTTTCGGTGCTGACAGGATAGCTCAGTTTAATATCAAGGGTGGTGAGACAATCACCGTTCAGTTTGATATCGATGCAAGACAGTATCAGGATCGTTGGTTTAACAGTATAAAGGCTTGGAATGTTATTCGTCCGGGGCAGCAGGCTCCTGTTCAAGGTGGCTATAACGTTGGAAATCCTCAGGCAGGCGCCCAGGCAGCACAAGCAGCACAACAGGCAGCTATGGCTGGAGCTTCCGGTCAAACGAATTCAAGTAATCCGTTTCCGCCAAAGCAGCCAGCTCAGCCGCAAGGGAACTATGATGATTTGCCCTTCTGACCTGGCATCCAAACTGAAACTGATTAAAGATACATTCAATGCTGAAATAGTATGATGTATAATACCAAGAATCCTCTTGAAGTGCAGAATCTCAGACTGAAGATAGAGAAGCTGATTGAGAAGCAGAGTATGGTAGAGGTCGTGGAAAAGAAGGCGAAAACGCTTCAACAGTTGAAGTACCTTCACACGATACTCGCTTACTTCGGATTGCAGACCGGCAACACTCTAGATGAAGTCAAGACCTGTTACTTCAAGAGGATTGTTAATAGAGACTTGTTTGTGCGACAAAAGCACGATGATCTGCTCGGAACAGACAGGGAATACGTAATATCGACCGCAAAGCTTACGAAAGAAGAGCTGTCTGAGGCTATCGAACGTTTCAGAAACTGGTCTAGCAACATAGCCGGCATATATATTCCTTCTTCTGAGGAGTACATCGCGCTTCTGCACATCGAACATGATATTCAGAATTCCAAACAATATTTATAAACAATGATGTTACCTAAAGAAATCAGACAGAAGTCGAGTGAGCTTTTCCCGAATGACCTGGAAAAGCAGAAAATCTTTTGTATGGGCGCTGCCTTCTCCTTAGGAAAAGATTTATCTGACTTTGAGGCAGAAGAACAGCAGGCAGAAGTGGTCGAAGAAGTTAAACCTCAAGAGGAAATCTACATTTGTCAGGAGGCTCTTGATATGTGGCTTGCATACAAGAAAGAGAAGCATCAGACTTACAAGCCACGAGGGTTAGAAGCTCTTAAAAAGAAACTCCTACAGTTATCGAGCGGAAATCCAGAATACGCAAAGGTCATCGTTGAGTACTCAATGGGAAACAACTACGCCGGGCTATTCGCTCCCAAAAACAATAGCATAAATAGTTATGAACAACAGCAACGAACTTTCAACAAGATTAATTCAATCCTTGCCGACTGAATGCAAGCAAGCGGTGGAAAAATACGGTGGACAATATGCGCTATTCCTGGACAAATATCCTACCTTGCAAAATCGAACAGATGCAATTACATCTGTATATGATTCTGTAGCTAGAGGCGGTATGTCGTTAGTTAGTATTGATAAGTACTTCAAAGATGGCGCAAGCGAGTTTTGGATTAAGATAATGCTTATTGACTTGTTTATGGTTATTGGTGCTATTGATTCGACCACTCCTTATCAGTTCAAAGCGATGGCGCAGCGTATTAGGCAAGAATACTATCACCTTACGCCTAGTGAACTTACTAGATTCTTCTACGAGTTTTCTATGGGTGAGTATGGCGAAATCTATGTAGGAAAGACAGTGAATCCTCAAAAACTTTTTATTGCTCTCGAAAAATACATGTGTAAGCTTTATGAAAAGAGAGCAGAAATTGATTCTCAGAAGTTAGCTGAGAAACAAAAGAAAGAAGATGAGGAATCTAGAAGAAAAGCAATATCCTACGAAGAACATTGCCGCTTAAAGGGTGTTGATATTGAAAAATCGCCTCTTGAAAAGCTAAAGTAAAAGCTTGAAAAAGAATCAAAACGAGACCAAAATGGCAGACGTAAGTAAAATGGCAGAGGAATGGCTCAGTGAGCATCCTAATGCGACACCAAAAGAAATATGGTTAGCCGGTTATTGGCAATCTACAGATAACTGGTGCAACCGAACAAAGTAAATAATAAAAACAAATAATTATATGGAATATCTAGAATTTGAAACATTGAATTTCATTCAGAGAGGAAGAAGAAAAATAGGTCTTATTCCAAAGAATGTGTTTACCATCACGTCAAACGGAAAAAACTCTGTTAGGGCTATGTTTAGTAGAGAGCTGACTGAGGAAATAGAACGGTTTAAGTTCTTGGTGGTGAAGAGAAACCCGATGACTATGCAGGATTATCTTGTGTTCAATAATGATTCTGGAATGAGTATTATCTATAGCAAGACCGATAAACGTGCATCTATTTCATGCAAGGATTTTTGTTTATACTTACAAAATAAATACGGAAAAGGAGATACACATTTCCGAATGAAGATAAGCGATAATAAGTCCAATTCTTCTTCTTACGCTACATATGAGATTGTTGGCAAAACACAGGAGTAACCAAACACACAGAATTATGAACACAGAACATAAGAAATTAAATGCAACAACTAAGCAGGCGGCAGTACTGATAGCTTGGTATCACTGGTGTATAGCAAAGAATACAGCAAAGGTAATAAATAATGCAGTACACAAGCTGCCTTGGTTATTCATAGTTGTAACGGTAGTAATCTCATTTATCGTCAGCTTTATCTTTATCTCTAAAGCAAGGGCAGAGCGAGATAACTACAATCAAAAACTAGTTCACGCAACACAGCAGCTTGATAGCTATGTGGCTGCATACGGAAACATTAAATCAAAGTAAATATGAAGAGATACAAACATACAATAGTGATGATCCTGCTTATCATCGCAGCAATTATCGCAGGTTACGGGTTCATCTGCTTTATGGTCGAACACATTTTCCTTTCGCTTCTGATGGTCTTCTGTTTCAGTTGCGCATTGGCAGTAGAGAAGGAGGTGTAGGGATGTCGGCATATAATTTCACACCGAAAGGGGCATTCTTCATCAACTACAAGGAGCCTGACAGGGAAACCGTAGACCATATCACTTCGCTCTATTACCTCATTATCGGTTCTCTCGCTACAATCACGCAGACGGCAATCAAAGATTTGCACGACAATCTCAGTGATAGGAAGGACCTGTTTAAGCATGAACTTAAGTATCGCATAAAGGAGGCATTCTCCCGTTCTGAGACTCTTATAGGTATATTCAAGAAGTATACTACCGAGATTTCGCAGTATGAACTCTGGCTTGATATTACAGACAGCATGGAGGAAGACCTGAAGATTGATATACAGAGACTCTTCTACACGACCGACAACATACTCTTGAAGAACAACATCAAGGAACACAAGCTTCAGGCGTATGCATGCGTAGCCTACAACCTGTCAATCATGCTGCACGATATGTGTACGAAGTTTGATGACGTTATGAGTGAACGTGGCATCAGTTCCGGCAGCATAAGACCTTGCGGAGAATTCATACAGTCTATGTATGGCATGTATGCCTCGATGAGAGAGGTTGCCAGGATTCTCATACCGGACAAGGATGCTGAATACTTCAAGGAAGGCGGTCAGATTTACAGGGCGTTACAGGTTGTCGCCATGAAAGTCTGCAATCCGGAAAGAATTGACAACGCCGCCGACGAAGGACTGAAGCTTAATGGCGTTGACTATCATGGTGAAGAACACCAGAATAACGCATTCCTTCCTTGGAACGGCATCCAGGTAAACTTCCTGTCACGCAACTTTGACAAGATGTCTGATGAAGAACTTGCAAAGGCTCTAGGACGATCTGTTGGTGCAGTAAAGGCAAAAATGAGACAACTTAAACTAAAAAGAACGGAATAGTATGAGCGGAGGCGCATTTGATTATGCTCAGTACAGAATTGCTGACATATACACGGAAATAGAGGATGAAATCTACGGACATTCTCTTGATGATGAATTTGACGTAAATCGGTATATTGAAGATCATTGGTTAGAGGATTCCGAGAAAGAATACGTTCGTAAGCATCATCATACAATACCTAATCGTAGCGAGTATTCTAAGGAAACTATCAAGGAGTTCAAGAAAGGTATAGCTCTACTAAAGAAAGCCGAGGTTTACGCACAGCGCATTGACTGGTTACTTAGTGGCGGTTTCTGTGAAGGCGAAGATGAGCCAACACAACTAATATTTACTACATTAGATAAGGCACGTTCAAAAATACCAAAAGACCATTATAGTAGAGAAAATGGTTCACGTGAATATCACATTAAAAAAATTGAAATTGAATAAATAGTTATGGCAAGAGAATTTGAAGTAAATATTAGAGTTACTATTGACTCTAAGTGCAAAGATAGTGACGATGATATTATAGAAGAACTTATGTGTGGAGCAGATAAATATTTCTATCCATATTGTTGTAATAATGAACATATAGAGCATACTAATAGTACTGCTCACAAAATTAAATAAAAATGAGAAGTATTTTGTTTAAAGCAAAGAAACTGAGTGATGGTAAATGGGTGAAAGGTTCTCTGGTAAAGACGCCTTTCGGAACATTTATTGAATGGTATGAGGATTCTATCTGTAACAAGAGAGAAGTTGATACAGATACTGTTTGTCAGTCCACAGGACTGAAAGATTGCGAGGGCAAAGAAATTTGGGAAGGTGATATAGTGCATGACAGTTATGACCTTTTATGTATAGACAATCTCTATGAGGTAGTTTATATTGAAGAAGAAGGAGCGTTTGCCTTCAAGAGTTTAGATAAAGTTGACAATTACGAGCCATTTGTTAATTTATTAGAAGCTTATGTTGTTGGCAATAAATTCGATAAGGAGGACTAACGTATGAAGAGTAAGATTTTAGACTTAGCCAAGTCATACGGTTTGCTCTTTTTGATTTTCATAATAGGGGTAATTGGTTTTAGGATTTCTTTCAGCTTAGGAACTCCACACGAAAAAGAAGAGTTTAATATAAAAATATTCACCAAGAAAGGGCATGACTACTTGTTTGTGGGCAGGGAACATGGAGCTTATGTTATTATCCACGCAGAGAGCTGCCATTGTCATAAAAAGAAGTAGCGTATGGAAAAGAAAATATTGACCCTCACCGTCAGTAAGCAATGGTTCGATATGATTGTATAGTTATATTATGATAAAAGGAACAGAAGTAGATTTTATACAAGGTGAAATTTGGAAGCCCATAAAAGGTTATGAAGGTCTATATTTTATTAGTAATATCAGCAGGGTAAAAAGGGTTACACCAAGAGGTAAGTTCAAGGAACGCTTGTTGTACAAGAGTCTAAATGATTCTGGTTATTGGTGTGTGTCACTTTGCAAGAATGGGAAGGCGAAATCTAAACGTGTGCATAGATTGGTAGCAGAAGCGTTTATTCCTAACCCTGAGAATAAAACACAAGTTGGTCATAAAGACGAGTCTCGGACTAATGATTCCTTAGAAAACTTAGAGTGGGTGACACCAGAAGAAAATTGTAATATGCCGTTACATAAACTACGTATAACAGCTTCACTAACTGGTAGAAAAGATAGTTTAGAGACAAAACTAAAAAAGCGAAACGCACATTTGGGAGCAAAGAGTCATTTGTACGGCAAAAAGGGTAAAGATAATAGGTTTTCTAAACCCGTATTACAATACAGTAAAACTGGTGGATTCTTAGTGGAATATGAAAATGCGGAAGAAGCGTATAGAATCACAGGAATAGCAAGTTCTCATATTAGAGAATGCTGTCATGGTCTAAGAAAAACATCTGGTGGATATTGTTGGAAATTTAAAAAATGAATAATATGAAAAAGATATTAAAACTTACCATAAACAAAGAATGGTTTTCTCGTATCTTATCTGGCGATAAGACAGAGGAGTATCGGGAGATTAAGCCATATTGGGTAGCACGATTACTTCAAAACAATAGCAATATTGTTGATGTGCGACATCTTGCATTGGCTTTGGCAGGGCGAACTGATTTACTTAAAAAATATATTGACGCACAGAGAATTGTGTTAAAACAATATACCCACGTCCTCTTCATCAACGGCTACCGCAAGGATAGTCCACGTATCGAAAAGGAGATTGAGAGTATCACCATTGGCAAGCCTAAAAAAGGCTTATGCCCCGACAAGTGGCTTGATACCGAGTTTTTTATCATTAAATTCAAGTAGCGTATGACAAACGAGGAATTTTTCAATGCTCATATGGGTGAGCGAGTTCTTTATAAAGGTAAGGACATCGGGGCATACGTAGCAGGTTATGTAGAGGAAAAGTATATTATCTTAGGATTTGATGATTATACAGGCTGCATTCTGTGCTTCACTTCAAAAGTGAAAAATCTTTGTGGCATATATAACTCATACCGATTCGCAAAATTGAAGTATTTGGAAGTGATAAAACATTAGTAATATGGAAAACAAATTATGTTGCGGTAACTGTCATTGGTTTGATAACGAAGACGTTTACGGCGTAGGATGGTGCAGTAATAACGAGCATGAATCATCTTGCGACCAAGTGTGTAGTGAACATGAATTTTAAACTTTAAATATTTAAATGGAAAATAAAGAATTGACACTTAATGAGTATCAGAAGGCTGCAATGACTACTTGTATGCCTAGTTGTGAGAACTTTAGCTACATGACTCTTAATCTTATGGGTGAACTTGGAGAGTTTACTTCGAAGATTGGTAAACTTATCCGAAAAGGAAAGGCTCATATCGAGAATAGTAAGCTGGTGGTTCACGAGGATGTAACGGAGGAGGAGATCAAGGCAATTCGTGCCGAGCTCGGAGATTGCTTTTGGCAACTGAACGGAATCTGTTCGGTATTTGGATGGAATGCAAATTCTATCTGCCAGGAAAATCTTGATAAGCTTGCTTCCCGAAAGGAGAGAGGCAAGATTGATGGTAGTGGTGATTTTAGATAGATAGCTTATGCTTATAAAAAAAGTTTGTGAAATATGCGGAACGGACTATTTCGTTCCGCATTGGAGAGCAGACACGGCAAAATATTGCAGCGTTCGGTGTCAGAGAAAATCACTTATACGCAGACCTAATGTAACGTGTGTGGTTTGCGGAAAGCAGTTTCACGTAAAGCCTTATTACCTTAAAAGACTAAAACATCCGCCCTGTTGTTCTTTAAAATGTTCTTCATTATATCGTAAAGTATGGTTTCGTGGAAATGGTAACCATCAATACGGTTTAAAAGGCAACAAGAATAGCACATTCTTAGGCGACGTTATTTTTGTAAAAAATAACAAATTAACGGAGGTAAGAAAGTATGCTCCGTATAGGGTTGACGCAAATAAGGCAGGGAGAGTGCTTGAACATAGGCTTTTGGTTGAAGAAAACTGGGAGCTATTTGATGAATGCGCCTTCGATATAATAAATGGCCAACATGTCCTAAAGAAAGATTATGTCGTTCATCATATAGATGGGAACCACGGTAATAATGATATACGTAATCTAATTCCTCTCACAAAGAGTGAGCACAAGAGGATTCATATTAAACTGAGAGAGATAGTTAGAGACAAAGAAACAGGCCGTATTATTACAACATATAAAAAGTAATACATGAATATCACAGATGAACAGAAAACATATATAAAGGAACACCCTTACGAATCTCCTTACGCAATGGCCAAGAGCTTCGGTTGCGCAGTACAGACTGTTTACTGGTGGCTACATAGGCTGCATGGGGATTCGTTCAAGGACGCAAGAAAAGAGCAAAGAGAGAAGATTAGGGAATCTGTCCGTAAGCTATATCCGGATTACTCTTCTTCCGAAATTTCCAAAGAGCTTGGGATAACAAAGTCATGTGTAACAAGCATAGCAAAGTCGCTTGGCGTTACTCATACCAAGGAAACGGAAGAAAGACTTCGGTTGAAATGTGCTCAGGCAATAGTAAGACCGGAGGTAATAGCTAAACGCTCTGAATCTCTAAAAAAGACGCTTAGGCTTGACAGGTACAGAGCAACGAATGGAATAAAACAGAAGACACAACGCAAGTTCAAGACCATTCCAAGCAGATGTCTCTGTGCAAGGAACTATCTCTGCAATAAATACAACTACTTCTACGACAAAGATTACGGAGAGCTGCTGACCATATTCTACGACAGTGAAACCAAGATGCTGAGTGAAGATCAGCAGAAACACTACGAGACAAAGTATGGTATCAAGTTCCTCCAGGGAGATGAAGAATAATTTCTGTGCATTATTATATGTTTAGGGGTGGCTGCACATCGCGTGCGGTCACCCCTTTTTGCTTGTAAATCAATTAATAACCAAATAAAAACATTAGAAAAAACTAAGAACGTTTGTGTAGCTTTAATTTCCAGTATATCCAACCTAAAAATGCGAGAATGCCTATGAAAAGACAAACTGAAGCTATCTTACCTATATTCAAAAATGCCCTGTCAGTCCTTGATAGTTGTTTCTCTACATATGCTTTATCTTTCGATATTTTACTTATCACTGAGGCTAATGAGTCGCACTTGCTATGATATATCGCAGCACTATCCTTGTATTCCTTAAGACTAGAAATACTATCTCTTAGTATCTGCACGTCCTCTTGCGATATTTCGTGATATTCGTAGTGAAATTTATCCTCACCAACCTTGTTGCCGTTCGCGTCATACTTCGAAGCTGTACTATCCTTGATATGTGTCTTCTCTTTCGTAGTTGACTTCACGGATTCCTTGTGCGATACTTTATATGATTCCAACTCTTTAATAAGTCTTGCATTGAAGAGTGAATCCCACTTAGCCTCGTTACGTTTATCAGTGATGTATGTCTGTTTTTCTATCACACGTTCTTTCGTCTTACATCTACAGAACATTGATAGAATCAGCATTGCTACTGCAATGGCAATTACAACCCTTGTTATCTTATCAATCAGTTTCATAAGCTACTGAATTACAATCGTTACTTTTTCCTTTTTATCCCAAGCTGTCTTCATAGTCTGAATGAGCTTGCTAGTCCATAATCGAGAATCGCTAACCCATCCTTTCTTATCGTTTTTACCGATAAGGATACACCCCTCTGTGTCTTTTGCCGAGTTACCGGAATGAATACGGATACCATCGAACCCTGGCACATCCTTTAATAATGGAAGCATTTTCTTGAATCTGTTAGAGTAGGTATATACACATTCATAGCTGCCGATTGGTATTGCAGTCTGCCCATACACTTTTTTTTTCTTGATTTCGTTCAACTCCATACTTTGGTTCAATCCTCTGTCTGTATCTTCAAGAGTATTGCATCCGAACAAATTTCCATTCACGTACAGACGGCTAATAGTATAGCCATCCTTTTTCCAAGCTCTATCAATTAGTACTTCCATTTTTGTTTTCCTCCTCTTTTTTATCAAACTCTTGATTCAATCTCTCCAATATCGGTTTCCAATAACTCGGCAATGCCTTCGCAAACTCAAACCTCAGAATGTAATAAATAACTCTGAATGCAACATTCTTAGGGTACGCCTTAATAAGGTTCTTGAACGAATTGCATATATACACATAGCAGAATATATACGTAAGCATCTTAATCACAAATAATGCTTCTGTATTGTCGTTGCAACTTACCATGATTCCATACATGACATACACAATAACAATATACAAGAGCATTTCTAAAAGTGCATTCTTGAACTTCGATGCAGAAAAGTTCTTGCATCGTACAACACTAACTCCATCAGCCCTCATACCACAAAAGATGTTGAAGCCGAAAGCAATTACTAGCGCCAGCACGAAACCTTCAGTTGGCGTTGCAAAGGCAAGTATAGCAGAGGAAATTGTAACCACTATCTGCCGAATCTGTGATGAATCTAATAAATCTATCATAATCTGTTATCCTGAATAATAAATAAAAATAAAGTTTCGGTCTCTTGATGCAAATATAGCAAAAAAAACCGAAACTTCATTCAGAATAACGAAAAACTTTATACATTCAAGTCGTAATATGGAAGTCTGCCACTTTCGATGAAGGAAATACATTCATCGAAAATCTTTTGCTCGTAGTTGTACGTGTTGATCTTCGGGAACCATTTCTTTATCTTTGCGTCGTTACGCTTTACCATTTCTCCCCAGAGAACGAACCAGTCTTCGAGATTGATGTTGCCGTTCTTAACCTCATGCCAATAGTCCTTGGCTACATCTTTAGTGTGAAGCTGGCCTATGAGACAAAGATGCATATCTGCCATTTCTTCGTCATAATGACACGCGCCAATCTCTCCCTTAACCTGCTTCATCATATCAAGCATTACGCTGTCATTCATTCCAACTTCGCAACAATCTGCCATGATCGTAACACAGTTCTTGATAGCCTGCATATCATTGCTAGCTATAATGTCTTCGAATACCTTTTTCATAACCGTATATTTTTGATGTTACTTCAGAAAATACTCTCTTATGTTGTATACACCATCCTTGTCTTTCAACAAATCGAGCGCAAGGCTGTGGGCATACTTAACCAGATGTTCTGTATCAATGTCCTTAACATCTTCCTTGCCGAGTATCTTAGCAATGGTGCATCCGTGGTCGCTTACAACCTGATTCATCGCAACGTACAAAGCGTAATCGTTGTAATAAGGTTTCTCCTCTGTTGCAAGTCCGAGACCGGTCATAGCATTGATCCATGTCTGCATATCCCAGGTTACTGGTGGATTCATACCGTTTACAATCTCAGAAGCCTCCTTCTTGGTAAGATAGTTCTTCCACCTGATAGCGCAAAGCTTATCAAGATACTCTTGTGCCAACTCTGGGTGCTTGGATGCCATATCCTTCATCATGCAACGCATCGTATTACCGAATACGTGCATATACTTTACGTTTGCTGATGATGCCATCATCCCATACAGCTCATCAAACTTACTCATAATCTCTTTTGCTTCCATATTATTTTATTTTTATGATTATTATTCTGATGTTATCAGACTTCTCAACTCTTCAAAATCATTTTTGGTAAAGCTGATACTCTTTTTGCTGCCAAAGAGGATAGTCGTTATGATGTTGTCGGGCAAATCAATAACCAAAGCACCGCCGTCAATGCGACCTTTAATAACTCCGAGATCAAACTCATAGTTGCTTATATTCTCCAACATCTGCATGAGGTCTGAGAATATGGTATCAGCATCAATGTTTCCGTCCTCATCGGCGATGAATAGGGTAGCGTTATCAATACTCTTGCCCCAACTATCTTTGTTCTTTGCGATGATGTTGTGCGAAGCTCGCTTCATGTACACGGAAGGAATAGCTAATGCAGGGTTTACCTTCACCATATCGCTAATTCTTGCGTCTGCCCACAAATCCAAAGATGTAAGCAGCTTTTCTTTCAGTTCAGTTACATTCATTTCTTAGTTTCTCCTTTATGTGTTTTATTGTACCAAACAAGATATTCTTGCCAAGTCTTATCACTATGGTTAGTCATATAGTCGTTGAGCATTGCTGATTTTTGTTCCTCGGCTTGCGCTACTTCTTTTCTCAAACGCTGCATCAAAGATAGATGTTTCTTCAATGCCTCCTGTCCTTGCTGAGTGCTTTCGATGCGAGGACGTATGATGCGCAATTCCTCGTCTTGCACTAACTTAGACACATACTGCAAGCTATTGACGTATTCTTGATTTTGCATCAAGTACTGACGTTGTGCACCTGTAAGATTGTCCTCAATCTTATCAATCTCATCCCAAAGTGGGGTGGCGGATTGCTGCGCTTGCATATTGATAGATGCTCGCTTCTGTTGTATAGCCTCATACACCTTTTGCAGTTCGGCATCCATCGTTGGCGGCTGTTGCTGATTTGTACCCATATCCAATAATGGGCTGTTCCCGAAATTCATCATAATCAATATCTTTAAAGTTGGTGATATATTATAGAGAGGTGAGATGGCATCCACCAACGAGGACAAACACCCCTCACCAACTCATTTTTTCTTAGTCCGTCTAACCGACTTCCTTACTGCTCTGTTACGCTCCTGTAGTGGGAGTGGAAGCTGCTGCACATCCGCAAATGCTTGCAGATGGGAGAACTGTAACTGTAGGAGTGCTCTGGAGTCCGAGGACACCATCAATCTTGCGGCAACACTTCTCGTTAACGTAAGCCATCATCAGCTTCTCCTTGTAAGGAGTGAGGGCTTCCATAACGGCTACCTTCTTGTCAAGGTCGCTATACTTAGCCTGTAGTGCGTCATACTGGTCTCTCTGATTCTTGTACAGACCGAAGTCCGCATCAATCTGAGACTTGTAAAGACCGAACTCAGCCTGCATTGCACGGCGGTTCTCAGCGTTGATAGCATCGTTAGCACCCTTATACATAGAGAACTTCTCTGCGATGTCAGTCTCACGCATAGCGTAGAACTTGTTAGCGGTGTCGAGCTTCATACCGAACATGTAGGTAAGCAACTTTACCTCATCATCGCATTCCTTCTCCATTACCTGCAAGGCGGTTGGCTGATTTGAGCTTGAGTTAGCTCCGTAAGTGTTGATGTTCACGTTCTCAGGCATATTTCCGCCACCGAGTGAACCAAACACGCTGCGGTTGTTACCGCCAAGCAACCAAGCACCAGCACCGAGTGCTGTGCCGATGATACCAAGGGTAAGACCAGCGTTGCCTGTTGCCTTAGAAGCATAATCATCGTGCTTCTTTCCCTCTTCGTAGATTTTCTTCTCTACTACTTTTGCATCTGTCATTTCCATGATACAATCTTTTTAAGTTATCCTTAATATTAACTAACACTATTGTAACGTTACGGATGCAAAGGTACGAAGAATAGGGGAGAGCAAATATAACTCTATCACACTTTCTTTTATCGGTTGATTATCAGAGATTTAAGGTGATAGGAGGTAATATCATAAATAATAAAAAAAGAGAGGCAATCACTTACCTCTCTTACTCAACTTGTAAGGAATACTTACATGTTCAACTATTATTTTCTCTTCTTTTTAATGTAGTGTAGTATATCCCACTTCTTCCAATATCGGGTATGCCCACGCTTTTTGCACTCGCCATTAGGAATGTCACCCCTAGCAACCATCCTGTTAAGGGTAGCATCAGAAACGTGCAGCTTATCCTTAACTTCTTCGGTGCTCATCATCGGGTTGAGCATATCGGGGATGATGTCACACAATCTATCTAGGTCATCATCACTCATACCGCAGGCGGTGATTTTCTCACCATTTCGCTGTTGCTCGTCTGCCTTAAAGCAAGCGTCACTCAGCGACTTAAAAGCCGTGCCGAGCAACTTATAATTCAATATCTTTCCCATATTACCTTTGTTTTTACGAAAAATTCTCAGAAATCGCCTTTATGCGCAGATTTTACGTCCTAACTTTGACCTGCTGATAAACAAATCCACAAAAGAGTACATATAGAATATTGCCGTTACTACCATGATAGTGAAGCAGGAATCTATCATATCTTTGGTGGTATACCAGCTCCATTCAACGATGTGAGCAGCATTGATGCTTGCAAAGTAGAAGAAGGGAATGCGGTACCTCCAACATAAGAAGAAAAATCGGCTTGCCAGTATAAGAACCATAGGTAGGACGTACACCATAAAATATATGTAGAGATAGCAAGGCGTATTTTCTGCGTATGGGATGAACATGTCTCGTGGATGCTGACTAAAATTCCACATACTATAAGCGTGAAATAGCATAATAGTAATTGGAACATACTTGCAGAACCAGCGGAAGAACTTCAAAATTCTTCTACTATACCGATTACCATGTCTCATCAGTAAATCCATCACCTCACTGATGTCCTTGTCTTGCAACCACCTTAATAGGTTGTCTTCGTCTTCTTTAGTCATAATCTCTTTTTTTAGGTTGATTTAAATTAAATTAAATTATTGTGCAAAGATACACTTTTTTGCGCAAAATCAACGAAAATGAGAATATTTTTGTGTTAAACTTCATAAAAAAGTAATAATCTGAAAGTTTTGTTACCGATTTTTTGTTACCAAAATTGAAAATGGTAACAAGATTGTTATAACGTTTCTTCAGTCTCCATAACAACTTCTCCGTCTCTCATATAAACCTCAACTACATACCCTTCATCGAGAAGCGGGCTGATTTCCTTCTCGGTCGGGATTCTCTCTAGTGTTCTTCTTTTTATCTGATTCATAGTAATTATCCATTAGAAAATCAAAATACTTACTATTACGTTTCTTTAGCTTCTTTCGATTAATCACATCTCTCTTGTATTTATTCTTGATACAGACACATTCATAATGACCTTTAATATAAAGGTGTTTATAGAATCTTAAATCCATTTCCAACATAATGCTCTTTCTTATAGCATAGCTATCACAATGTTTCATTAACCCTAGATAGCTGTTGATAGAACAAACGTAGTGCTGTAATTCCTCTATCGTGTAGTTATCTGGCAATGTGTTCATATGATGCACCAGTTGTTTAAAGTTGCTTACCATACGATTACTAGCATAGATTCTATCACGCTTCACAACCATACCCGTAAACTTAATACCCTTATATACGGATTGTAGTTCTATCTTCCTCGGATGCAAAGTTACGCCTATATTGGCAAGATATTTCCTTATCTTTGGTACAGAAGCTAACAATACCCGTTTATCTTGATGTATCAAGAAGAAATCATCTACGTACCTGCCATGATAATAGATATGCAGAATAATCTCAAGCATCCAATCAAAATCATTGAGCCAGAAGTTTGCGTCATGCTGACTTGTAAGATTGCCGATAGGGAGACCATGGTTCTTCTTTGCTCCTCGTAACGTTTTGCCTAGTGGAACTTTTGCCATAGTTTCCTCAGACGAGCGTTTAATGCAGTTCTTTGTCGGGTCGTTCATAATGGTAACACGAGAAAGGTAGCGCAGGTCTTCTATATCATCTCCTTTGTAATTGTCTAAAATAAACGCATCTACTTTGTCTGCAAGTTCTTCTCCAGGAATGCTCATAAAGAAGCCTTTCATATCGCATTTCAGATACCAACATGGCTTAGTGAAGCTCTCAGAACATTCTTTAATATCTGCCGCAAGCTGCCTTACTCCATAGAGCTGACCTTTTCCGCAACGGCAATTATATGTTCTATCACTAAAAACTCCCTCAAATATTGGTTCTAGTCGTAGAGCAATATAATGGTGAATAACTCTATCACGAAAATTAGCGGCAAAAACTTCCCGATAGACAGGTCGGGAAACAACAAAGGTAATGGATGGCATTGGCTCGTAAGTCCTTGAGTTTATTCTTTCAACCAAGTCCGTTATATTCTCAAACAGATATGTTTCAAACCTTATTGCATCTGGTGATGATACCTTACCTTTACGGCAGTCTTCGTAGGCTGCTATAATATATTCTGCCTTTACCATTACTATTATCTCCCTAACTCTCCTAACTAGTGCTGTAACAGGACGAACCCGATTCGAATTGTCAACCTTACCGTTGTTGTTCCGATTGCCATTGTCGAAATTCAGATTCCACGCATTCGTGCCCGAAGACTCAACGCACGACCAGTAATCCGCCCGCTATTTTCTCGCTCTTTATTATACATCTTAGCTGCTTCACTACACCGTACAAATGGTGATGCGACTTGACAGCAGCGAGACCATTATTTATGGAGAATCACATTCTATAATAAGCCTTAACCTAATTATACTCTAGCTTTATTCAAAGCAGGACTAACCTTTCTTTGAATTTCCCCAAGCTGTAGCCTGTCTGCCGATGATGGTTGTCAACCTGCAAATATCTGCCGCTTGCTTCTCTGAGAATAGTTTTCTCTTGAAGCAAAGGCGAAGGATTGTTTTGAGAAGTTCGAATTTGACACGGAATCCCATCATGTACTGATGTCTGTTATCCGCATACATATTCGCTAGCTGAATGTACTCGAAAAGTTCAAGAGCAACGCTTGTCATTTTCTCACCTAAATCGTAACGGTACATTCTCGGAAACCCAACCTTCATTGCGGTGAGCTTATCGACTAACTCGAAAGTATCCTTGTATATCTGTAAATCCTTCGCTAATGCCATAGATGTTTTGACTTATTGCCACTAATTATTCGTGATATTGTTATTATTTATGTGTCCGTAATTCTCCACCTCCCAACCTTGCTTGCCCGACCTGCGGTCGGAAAGAGGTGAAGGGGTGAAGAGATAAAATGATTAAAATGCTGTAACAGGACGAACCCGAAACGAATTGTCAACCTTACCGTTGTTGTTCCGATTGCCATTGTCGAAATTCAGATTCCACGCATTCGTGCCCGAAGACTCAACGCACGACCAGTAATCCGCCCGCTATTTTCTCGCTCTTTATTATACATCTTAGCTGCTTCACTACACCGTACAAATGGTGATGCGACTTGACAGCAGCGAGACCATTATTTATGGAGAATCACATTCTATAATAAGCCTTAACCTAATTATACTCTAGCTTTATTCAAAGCAGGACTAACCTTTCTTTGAATTTCCCCAAGCTGTAGCCTGTCTGCCGATGATGGTTGTCAACCTGCAAATATCTGCCGCTTGCTTCTCTGAGAATAGTTTTCTCTTGAAGCAAAGGCGAAGGATTGTTTTGAGAAGTTCGAATTTGACACGGAATCCCATCATGTACTGATGTCTGTTATCCGCATACATATTCGCTAGCTGAATGTACTCGAAAAGTTCAAGAGCAACGCTTGTCATTTTCTCACCTAAATCGTAACGGTACATTCTCGGAAACCCAACCTTCATTGCGGTGAGCTTATCGACTAACTCGAAAGTATCCTTGTATATCTGTAAATCCTTCGCTAATGCCATAGATGTTTTGACTTATTGCCACTAATTATTCGTGATATTGTTATTATTTATGTGTCCGTAATTCTCCACCTCCCAACCTTGCTTGCCCGACCTGCGGTCGGAAAGAGGTGAAGGGGTGAAGAGATAAAATGATTAAAATGCTGTAACAGGACGAACCCGAAACGAATTGTCAACCTTACCGCTGCCGCTCCGAAGGCCATTGGCGAAATGCAGATACCACGCAAGCGTGCCCGAAGACTCAACGCACGACCAGTAACCCGCCCGCTGCAAGAGTGATACAGGCTGCTCCCCGGCATCCTTAATGCGCTGTAGGGCGAGATTGATAGTCTCGAAGTGCTGATGGATAAGCGCAAGGTCTCCCATGGTCGGGAGCCACCAGTTGTGCTTGCCAATCTGGCAAATCTTACTGCCCTCAGTACGCCTCGTCATGTAGTTCCAGCAGTAAGCGACACCATACGTTGCAGGGTCATCGTTCTTGTAGTAGCTGCTCGCCATGACGCCAGCAGTACGAGTTGAGCCATCGAAGGTGTCCAAGTCTCCCGATGGATGATACCCGACAGAACTGTCATTCTGCACACTTCCCCATTTCATTGCATTCGATGGTTCAGTCAGAGCAATGCCTAGTCTGTAGCCACCATGCTGGATGACGATTGCGTCAGCATCGCCAGACGAGATACCGATGCCCGTTGTCTGCCATGGCTCGATTCTTTTATACGAACCAATAACAGCGTTATCGTCTCCGGTCTGAGAGCCCCATCCGTCATTTTGCATCTTTGCGATGTACACTCCATCCTGCAAAGGACGAAGATTCTGTTCCAAATAAGTCTTCATACTAGCCGCTGAAGCATTGGTGATGGCTTGTCCATTAGCGGACAGCCAATCGCTGATTTTTCTTGTCTTTATAGCCATAATATTATGTCTTTTAAATGATTATTACTTATTTACTTTCATTTACTGCTGTCGCATTGCTGATAGCGGCATTCACTGCGTCAATGAAGCAGGGAGCGGTAGTGCGTTCAACGAGTTCCTTGATGATTTTCACTTCATCGTCTGTGTACTCGGTGTCATCGTTGCCGTTCCACATTTTCACTGCAAGAGCCTGTCCTGCCAGCCCCAATCCTGCTCCCTGCGAGTAGATGATGTTTGCAATCTGCTTGCGTGCGTTAACTACCTGACACCGATTCTTGTCGAGTGTCATAAATACTTCGAGATGTTCTAACTTAACTTTCATATTAATTTTTGCTTTTATGATTATCTATTTATCCAATCCAAATCTTTTTCTCCGCTCCAGAAGATTCCACGACCGAAATAAGTCTTATCCTTCTGACTAGGATTAAGTAATTCTGGGTTTATATATACAAGATTTATTGTTTCTCCACCATAAAGTTGATGCCATCCACTGACGTCACAGAAATGTATTCCATTATGACGGTCATTGGCATTTATTGCCATCCAACGCTTACCTGTTCCTCCAGGTACAAATTCGTAATAATATTCATAATTGTCTACAGTAGATTTGAATACTACTACATCAATAGGACATCCGGACGATTCTTCATTAGGACTAAACAATGGAATTTTGTATACGGTTTTATTGTCATACGTAGTATGTTCAAGAGCCATAACTGTATATCCGCTATCATATCCGTCTAGATAAACGCGCATACTACCACCATTTACCACTGCCAATGTACTCTGTTGATGCCCAAAGACTCCTCTACACCATATAGTACTAGCATAGAAACGCCAACCCCTTCTCGCAGTATAATTATAGCCTTGATTAAAAATATCTGCATCAAATGTAATATAGCCACCACTATCAAAATACATTGAACCAGCGTTTTTCTTTCCATCAGAACTAACCGCAGTCAACTTATGAAAAGAGCCTGTCACACTCTTTAGTTCTCCTGCGAATATACCATTAGACGCATATAACGAACCATCTTTCGTTACGCTGAATGGAGCATCAGCCCCATTCGGTGCGCCAAGCCACAGAGCGTAATCATTATCATCACTAACAACCCTAAACGAGCCAAACATTGCGCCACCAGACGGATTGAACAGATTAATCTGATTGCTTCCGAGCATATTGATGGTAGCGTTCTCGGCAAGAAGAAGATGAGTTGCTATCGACTTATAATTGCTCATCTCTGTCCAATGCCCATCGATCAAACTAGGCGAAGAAGTTGCATCGTCATACGTTTTAGTACATTGATACCACTTGCCTCTAACACAAACAACATCAACGTATGCTTCTTCTCCTGAACCCGAAAGATACTTATAGCTGCCCGATTCAAAACCGTCATGTTCACGCATAAGAGCACCTTTTTGCCCTTTGTCTCCTTTCTGAGAGAAGGAGATTGAGCCAGTTACTTCTGCTAAAACCTTTGTCATAAGCTGTACTATATAGTCCCTGTTATCGAATACACCGCACCCTTATAGGCTCTGATACCAGCTTCGGTAATCGTAAACGTATTTCCCGATTCGGTGATTGCTGAATTGATAGGCACACCTGCGTTGGAATAGAGCGACATAGAAAATGTTACTCCAGCCTCATTTTCGGTTGAACCTCTCTTGCGCATATATGGCTTATAGACAATTTTGCCGCCTGAGTTTTGAATGAAGTTCTCAGCTACAGGGTTGTCTTTGCCGTCCGTAGGGTTCGGATAAAGAATGTACTCGTCTGATACGTCATTGATAGTCTGTGTGTCGGAAGCATAGAAATCACCAGCCTTCCATGCTTCGCACTTTACGATGATGGACGAATCCACGTCCGCCTCGTTGATGGTAAATGTAGCGGAGGTGCTATCCTGCCTGAGTACCCATCCACCGCTAGCATCTGGCAGATACCACTTGAATGTATATCCAGTAGATGTAGTCATATTGCCATCCGTAACCTGCGCCTTGACAGTACAGGTTCCACCCTTCTCCGTAATCGTGAAGAGATTCTTGTCTGACGTTGCGATGATGTTCACACGCTTGGAATCAATCACACCTTCGGCTATATATACTGGGTACATAGCTTGAAGTTTCACATTTGTGTTTGATATGGATATATCAACCTTACAGATAATAGTGAATGAATCGCCACCGTTGATATTGACAAGGTTCTTATTGACCGTAAGGGTCGGATTGCCGCTAGCATCAGACCCCTCCGTGAAATGACCTGCCGCACCGCCAAATGAATTCGTTGAAACGTGCGAGGCATTGAAAGTCAGCGCAACACCTGCGACAATCCACGTTGGGGTGCCTCTAGTGAGGTCAAACGAATTGCCCGCACCCTGTTCCGCCGAATATGCCTGCATAACCAGCTTTGGCTTCGTTGCACCGCTCGCCTCGAAGTTAGGAACAACGTTGGAAGGTGACGCAGGGTTGCCGTCATAATTCTGATACACGTCTCCTGTAGTACATTGCAGAATAGTGTGCAAGGTAGTACCATTACTTGTAACGGTAATCTGTCCTGTAACTGTAGCTTTACTCATTGTTTACCTCACTTTCTTCTTTAGTATCTGTATTTTCGTTACCTGTATTCTCGGAAGACGGATTGCCGCCGCCACCCGAACTGATATTGCCATTATCTTGGGTATCGCCATCGCCGCCGAACTCAACTGGGGTATAGCAGGAGGCAGGAGTATCAGTAGTTCCCTTGATTTCCGCAAGAGCATCGCTCTCTACTACAAGTGAGCCGCCGACATTGGCTGCCCTCTCGTTGAGGTTCACACCTTTCACATCATTCAGCTCACTCTGATAGAGCAGACAGTTTCCGTCACTTGTCATTGTCAGCGGTACTCCGCTTTTGATAATGGTCTCTGCGACCTGCTTAGTTACCTTAACGTAGTATTTCATAATTTTGATTTTTTAAAAGTTAAACACTATCCGTTATTCTCGTCAATCTCCCTTGATATGATGTATTTTCCGCCCTCATCCACAAGGGTATTTCCGTTCTCGTCAACAATCAGCTCGTAAGCACCTCGGTCTTCGATAGACAGACGAATACTCTTCTTAGCTTCAAATGGGCACTGGAATGTCTCGCCATAACCTAACGTCTCTGCACTCTGCGTCATTGTAGTAACACCATTATTTGTGCTCTTGCCGTATGTTATCTTCTGCCATTTTGCTCTCAGCACTTTTTTCCAAACGGATGGTTCGATAACTCCATTGTTGTCGCTGACAATAGCTCGGCAGGCAACTGATGTCGCATCTTCATTGAGTCCGAAGCCATCGCCGATGAACTGAGCCGTGAGCGGCGGTATGGTTCTATTGATGTACGTAACCTTCCGAGCATCAGCATCACGGGGTGAGGAAGGAATACTGCCGCTATAGATATAGCACGCTCTCAACTCATATCCGATACCTTCGCCTATCATATCACAATCAATAGTGATAGAGGAAATCTGCCCGTTTGCACCCTTGGTCATTGCCGTAATCTCGTAATTCTCGGCATCGTCAACAGATGATATAAGCTGCTTCGTACCGTTGTCAAGAATGCGATACCACCATATTCTCGTCTTGCTGTCTGCTGTCTTATCCTTAGCTCCAACCATAATCTTGGCGGTAAGAGTTTTAGATGCAGCGTGCTTGATAGGATTCCACAGCACTGTAGGTGGACTATCAAGCATAATCTCAGCTCTCGCATTGGTACAATCTTCAAGATAGAGAGCCTTGTTAGCCACGAACGTGTACTTATATCCGCAAACTGGGTCTGTCCAGCTTCCTTCAAATCGCATTGTTCGTGGCTTGCCTAGAACGGAGTTCTGCTTGATATAGAGAGTTCCCTTATCCGAACCTTCCCTCACAGCTTCATATCCAGCCTTCACACTTGCATTCTCACTTGTAGCTACTACCACGATGCCGCTAGATGTCACCTCCGACCACCTGAATGTATCCAACTGACTATTGGAGACAGGTGTTTCTCCTGGGTTATCGGGGTCGATGAGATGGCAGGAAGGAAACATCGTGCAAGGTCGAATGGTGAAGTCGGGCGAGAATGAGCCTTCAATACCATCATACTGCTGTCTGTTGATGATATTGCCAACAATCTCTATGTTGCAGGATTGAGAGTAAGCCGTAGGCTGTATCTCCATCATCTTGTCAACACTAACCGCTAATTCTTTAGCCATATTCTATTTATTTTAAAAATTCAACATTAATCAGAAACTAACACTCACATCTTCGGAATACATCGTCTCTCCATCCTTGATTTCGGCATTACATCGGAATGTCACACTACCTATCTTGAATGCAGCACCGCCAAGGTCTTCATAGGTCAAATCAACCGACAATCCGCAGTTGGCATGAGAGAGTGCCCATTTATTGTCTGCGGTCGGGTCTCCGCTGTCTCTAGTCCATACAACATTGACCATAGAATCGGTCACGTCTTGATTGTAGAGCCTTCCGACTACTGATAGAGTAGTGAATACTTTCCAAGAGCCATCAGCGTTCGTTGCCATCAAGTCGTTGAGACGGAAGTTCCACAGCTTCGATGATAGCATTTCGAGCGTGAAATAAGGGTTGCCTTCAACGAACGCCCAAGCGGTAGATGAGTATGTCGGCGGCTTTGTAGTCTTGTCTTCTAAACACTTCCACTTGCAGCCGAGGTAATAGACGGCATCAATCGTTCTGTCTCCATTGCGGTAAGGATTATCGCCTTGCGCAACAGCCAAGCTCCACACACCTCTGTCTCTTGTCGTGTAGATTGGGTTGCCCTGATAGTCTATCTGCTGGAATGATGCAGCCATCATCCACTTAGCATAGAACGCTCCATCACGCTTGTTGGCAGTAGGGAAGTCTTGAAAGAGGAACGATAGTGCATCTGGCAGCTTACCCATCGCAAGAGAGTAGTTCGTCTTGTCTATGATAGGCTTAGTAACGTGGTCGAGCCATACAAGCAACCCCTCAGACGATGATATATACCAGCAGCTCTGTCTTTCTTCGTCCACGGCATTTCCCCATCGTATTAATCTTGCCAGCTCGCAAGGTGGATAGTTCTTCTTGCTAGGACATTCATTGTCGGGATAGCAGACAACCGTAATGGTATTCGTTACGGTATTAACAGATAGTACTCGCAGCCACATATCATAATACTTGCCATTCTCGGCTAAGGTATTGATGGAAGCCAAGACAACATCATTCTCCTTGAATGACGTAAAGTCGTTATACCATCGTTTCTGAAGCTTCAAGTCGTAGGTCACGTTGCCACCTTCCGTTGCCGCAGGAATCTCCGTCACCGACTCAACCATACCGCTCTCCGTAAAGACGAAATTACTTTCCATGGCAGTCTGTCGGTTCACGATGAGTTCCTTTGCTATGATAGAGCTTCGGGATGTGATACTCTCAAACTCAGCGTTGCCCAGTTCGTCAATCCTGCCACCAGTACCAAAGAGCATTCCTTGTATAAACTCGCCGAAAGTTGCACCCTTCTTAAATTGAGATAAGTCTTCTGCTGTCAATCCCTGCACGAACTTCTGCACCTTTTCCCAGGTAACTGTACCTTTTGCGATGTCATCGTTTATCTTTGAGATGAAGTGCTTGCTTCCCTCTGTCGCAACCTGATTCTTAACCTGTGTAGTTGTCAAGCCTGCACCAGTTCCGCCATTTCCGCTTTGAAGCGACGAAATCTGCTGCTGAATCTTTTGGATAGTTCCAACCTCCTTATCCTCGCGGAGAGTTATGTCGTAGGTAGGAATCTTGCCATCTTCTTCCTTGATCGTGAGCTGGTCGATAGAGATGATTCCTTCGATATTGAGGTCTGTATCATTGAAGTTCATCAGGTCGCCGGCCTTAAGCGTATCGTGGAGGCTCTTGATAACTCCGGTATCGTCTGCCTGCGCTTGGTCGTGCTGCCTTGCCATGAAAATCTCATCTACCTTCGGCTGATAGACGTACCTTGTATAGTCATTCTTGTCAATGAATGCTATGGCGTATTTGAGAAGCTTCAGAGATGCAGCATTGACATACGAATCAGGAAGTGTGATGCCGGTAAGAACGAAATGGTCTCCTTTCTTGATAGGGTAGTCCTTGTATGGAAACCAAAGCTCAAGAGCGTCGTCCTTGATTCGCTCGATAGTAAGCCTCCATCTCCCATCGACCTTGGTTGAGGATGCTACCTTGAACGTTCGACCACCACACATACCATCTTTCATGGAGATTGAGAAATCGTCGTCCGCTAAATCTTTTATATCGAAATCAACAGCTTTGCTGAGATAAATATCAACATTATTCGGACCAGGGTCGCCATCATATCGGCCGTCATCATCAGGAGCGACACCCTCGTCAATCTCATCCACACGCACACCACCGATAACCATTTCTTCGATGGTAGGGTAGATTTCTACGACTCCATTCGTCTTATCATCGGTATCGAAGAACTGCGATGCCGAACGAAGACCAATCTGATCGATGTTGATGGAATCGATGTATGGCCTATGCGGGTCAGTAGAGAATCTGTGTTGTTTTCCGGTAGGGTTCACGTACTTCTTCTCCTCATCCGTGAGTGAATCATAGAAGTCACTCAGCGATACATGGGGAAATCCAGGCAGCATAAGCCTGTTGATTGACATATTGTTCGGGAGATTCTCTGCATATTCCTTCATGGACGAAGGAACATTTTTATTGTTGAGGCCGGATGTGATATACATCTTCGTGTTTCCTGCTTTAACCTGAGCGATGAAAGTGTTAAGGTTTTCCCTTGACTCTTCATCACCGCTATCTACCTGCGTTCCCTTGTATTCCGAATAGAATCTACACTTATTGGTATTGTATTTCTTTGTTACATAACCGGTAATCTCAGTCTTGAAATCAAATGTAACCTTAAGTACCCAACCGGAAGACTGCTCGCCAGTTTCTCCAGAAACAATATACTTTCTCGGATTCTTGAAATACGTCTCGATATAATCGATATCCAGTTCAAGCTCAACATTTGTGCTAGCTGTAACCACTTTCGTGATATTCGCCACGTACTTGACACCGAGGTCCGCATAGTAATGAGAAGGAAGGTTCTTCTCGGAACCATAGGCTCTTAGTCTTGTAACGACACTCTGGTCGGAATCAGCGTTCTGAACAATCTCATAGAGTCCATTGCCGAGTCCGTACTTAAAGATATGGTTTGCCTGTATTCCGGTAGTACCGACATAGATATTTCTTCCTCTGACTATGAAGTTTATGTCCCACTTCTCGTTCACAAGCGCAAGGGCCTGCCAACAGGTCTGCGAATCCACTGTGATAGACATCGATTCGATGACGTTATCTCTTGTTCCTTCGCCGTACATTGACAGCCAGTCGCTCGCGAGGCATCCACGCTGCACGGAACGTTCCATGTTTCTAGAGTAAATCTTCCAAAGACCTGCACCAATCTGCTCATCGAGGTTCGCCTGGATCCTGTCTAGTAAATCATCCAAAGTCTGTACATAGAATGGGAATTTCGGTAGGGCAGTGTAGTGAAGCTCGTTATCGTTCAATACCACATCGAGGAACTCTGCCCTGGCAAGCTCGTCCTGCAATGCGTTGAACTTTACGCTGTCATACACGAAGCCCTCACCGTAGGTGTCAGGTCCTGCCTGCTTATCTTTGCCCGGCTCGTAGTTGAGCTCGAATCGCTCGCCACGATAGACAATATAGTCGCCTATCTGGAAGTTGATAGGCACTTCATGCTTGAAATTGATAGTCACGAAGCACTCACCCATCCAAGAATCGGAGTATTCCAATCCATGAACGGTTATCTGCTCTTCGTTAACGTCTGTCAGCTTCGAGCCATCCTTATGATAAATATTCCAAGCGCTCATCTGTATGCTATACTAAATTTGAAATATTGCCCTGTGTATCCTTAATCGGCTTAATATCAGTAACAGGGTCGTTAATCTTAAAAGTAATAGAGAGAATAAGCAAGTCCTCGTTATCCGGATCCCTATATAGGTTTGGATCAATATCCTTAAGTCTTACATGCTGTCTTCCGATTCTATTGAAGTCGCAATACATCTTCATCATGCCTGACTTGCGGATGTAATCAATAAAAGCCTTACATTTCTCGTTGGCTCCGAAAGCATCGCCCTTGAACAGGAACTTGACCTTATTCTCGTATGCCGCCATGTAGAGTCCATCCTTGCCGATATATTCGTCATCACCATGCTCATCGTGCCACTCCCTTTTCGGTGGTTCCTTGACAGAATCACAAGGCTTGAACGGACTCTCGCTGACGTACATACCGAAGTCGGCGATGGAGTCCTTCACCTCGTTCCCATCGCCTTCCTTCTGCATGTATATCCTGAAATAATCTTTCATACCTTAAATCAACTTTTTATAATTGCAAATATACGAAAAATAGAATAAATATGCAAGAATATACGCATAAATATGCGTTAATTGAACTTAAAGTCGTGTCTATCCCTGATATTGACTGGTCCGGTAGCTTTCACGACTGTTCCTCCGTATTGGTAGACGAAGCACTTTGCGGTATCTTCGCATTCAACATGAAGCTCTGCACCATCTAACAGATTGACAAACACCCTAGAGAACCCCTTAACCTTCAGGTAAAGTGAAGAGTTGTGTCTTACGTATATCTCTCCACTGTCCATCCAGTCATAGCTGATATTTGCTACGCACTCTCCATTGAGGATGACAACCTTCGGATTTTGCAGGTCAACGTTCTCGTCAACATACACACCATGATCGTGAATAACATCACCAAAGTACTTCTTCATATCCTTGGTCGAAGGCCAGTTTCTTCCGATACAGAAGTCGATACCCTTAACAAACTTCTCGACCATCTCATGCTTGGATGAGTTGTCGTGCCACTCGACGGTCCACTGAGCGCAAAGACCCAGTGAAACCGCCTCGTTCTTCATTCTGTCTGATAGATTTCTTTTTTCAAACATAATTATTTCATTTTTTATGCAAATATACAAAATATCGCATAAATATACGTAAATTATTGTATAAATATACGTTAAATGTATAGGTATTCATAATTTATTTTCGTATATTTGCATTGGGATAGGTTGGAGTAGCTACCAACTGATAAGGCTAACTCAGTGGGCCTTCCCTTTCTTTTAATCACTGAGGTAACTTTTAAATTCACTGAGGATGGATAACAGTATTGAAATTTGGAAAGACATTGAAGGTTTTTCTGGCTACAAAGTCAGTAACTTTGGAAAAGTGGTATCGTTTAAAAAGGGAAACCTATATTTATTGAAATTGAAAACTACAAAAGGTGCAATTCCTTGCGTTTTCTTGTCAGCAGGAAGAAAAAGAGGATATGTTAAACTTTCCGTGTTAGTTGCAAAAGCTTTTGTCCCAAGATTTGATGATAAAAACTATGTTCATTTTAAAAACGGAGACTTACACGATTGCCGCGCAGAAAATTTATACTGGTCTGACGTAGTAGACGAAATACCATGTGACAAAGGGGAAATATGGAAAGACGTTAAAGGATATGAGGGTATATATAAGGTTTCCTCTTATGGCAGAGTCTACTCTCTTACGAGAGAAAGATTTAACGCAAAAGAAGGAAGAATCTACAAGGGTAGGATGCTAAAACCTAATGTGCAAAAGTATGGCTATAAATGCGCCGCATTACTTTCTAATGGTGAGCATAAACTAAAAAAGATACATAGACTTGTGGCAGAAGCATTTATTCCTAATCCGGACAACAAGCCCACTGTTGACCATATCGACGGAAATCCAAGTAATAACCGTGTCGACAATTTAAGGTGGGCTACCGTTAAAGAGAATATAAATAACCCTTCAACATTATGCAATAAATACGGAAAGGTAGACTTAGGTAAGAACCCTATGGCAACTCCTGTTTACGGCATCAACATCTTAACTGGCGAACGTTTGGATTTTGACTGTATAGAATCTGCCGATAGATTTCTTGGCGTGAAATATCCAAGGTATATCGGGTTGTGTTGTCGAGGAAAGTGGAAATCTTACAAAGGATATTATTGGCATTACGTATAAGTGCAAAGGGTGTGAGTTTTTATTCTTCTCACACCCTTTTTAATTTACTTCAACCTTAGACTCTTCGATCCTGATTCCCTTGTTACGGAACGCATCCAGGAATACATATCGTCAAGCATTCTATTTCTGTACTCTGCAAGAGAAACAAGCTGATTCATGGCAGTTAGTTGTGATCTCGCAATCACATTAAGCTCTGGAACCGATTTCACAGCATCAGATATCAACTTTATGTTTTCCCTATCAACAGAAACATTGAGACGTATGTCGTTTACGTAGCTGCAAAGCAGATCACCAGTCTCTTCAGTGATACTCTTGACCGAGTTCCTTGATGAAGAGCTGCTGTTGTCGGACCAGCCATACTCATTCTTAAAAAAGTCCCTAGTTGCTTCGACTTGTTCTGCAACTTTCTCTACATCCGATTTAATCTCTGCATTTTCCTGGGGTGTGTATGGTCCCATATATTTTCCATCCACATACCAGTCTTCAGACTCCTTTGAATCTCCGAACTTCTTTGCCTTCGCCAATATAGCCTTTATCTGGTCTCCGTACAAATCCTCAATCATTGAGTTCAAGATGGTCTTCTTCAGATTTTCCTCGAAATGGTCAACGAGATTGTCTGACGTGTTTGCCATCGTAGCCATAGCATCTCCCCAAGAATACACTAGGTCGGAGAACTTGTTGCCGGTAAGCTTCTCTGTAAGAGCCTCAATCATGTCATCAGCCTTCTCTCCGTACTGAATGAGCTTTTCCAGGTAATCCCTGAACTCAGAGTCCATACTAGCCCAAAGACCGGTATAATCCTTTTTTATCTTTGAAAGAGTATCGGCGTCCATATTGAGCATATCCTCCATGCCATTGAACTTAACTCCGTACTTCGAAGAAATTTCTCCTGCTACATCACGCCAATTCTGACCATTGTACTTGTACGAACCCTTCCACATTCGATACCAAATAGAATGAGATCCGGCAGAAGCACCAGAATTGAGCCTCTTCTGGGCGATAACCTTGGTCTGCTCAATCTCCGCCTTAAGCATTTCCTGAGCTTCCTTGGATGCCTCTGTGGCCTCTGTACCCCAATGAATGTTCATGTACTCAGTCTTCTTGGAGATGAGAGAATCCCAAATTGAGGTCAGGTTGTCGTACTCAGCCTTCGCCTTGTTGTAGCTGCTGTAGTCTGCACCGAACGCCTTGATGAGCGAGCCGCCAATGCTCAACGCTGCTGAAGCGGCTGCTGCGTATGGACCAGCACCTTTGAGGAACTCGAGACCCTCCATTTTGCCGAGGGTATCAAAAGCCCCGGCTGTATTTGCTGCCGAAGAGAATGCGCCTGATGCTCCACCTACAATTTGACCAAGGATTGAATCCTCCTTGCCCATAGCCTTGAATAGATTGATTACCGGGTCAAGAACCGTGCTGAGCGCCTGCATCTTCGTCGCAAGTTCAGAGAAGGCCTTAGACGAGTCTGCGTATGCTGACTGCTGATCATTCTTCAGACTCGCCTTGGTTCTTACGCCGCCAGCTATTCCAAGTCTCGAAGCATCCTCCTTGCTGATGAATATCTTCGCAGTATCGTCCATACCGCCAAGACGCTCATTTATGAACTTTCCGATAGCCTTACCGCGATTCACCCCTCCGAAGATGAAGCCGAACGGGTTTCTGCTAATCTGCTCATTTCTGAGCTTATCCAAAGCGTCCCTCAACTGTTTGATAGATTCTACAGACAAACCGGTAGTCATTGAGAACTGGTCAATCTTCTCAATCATTGAGTCTATTGTAGCGGAAGCCACCCTGTCAAGGTCATCAAAGATAGCAATCCAGTCAGACTCCTGCTTGAACTGATCGAACTGAAGCTTTGCCACATTCTCGTTGTGAGTCTTTGTGGCTCCTGCCTTGGCTCTGTCTCTCATCTGTGGGTCTTCGATACCCTTGATGAGTTCAAGCTGTCTCTCGTATTTACGGTTTTCATCCTCAATCTGTTGGGCGATGGTTGCATTCTTTTCAATAAGACTAGTCATCAGGTCGATGGTCTCCTTCTTGATCTTGTTGTTCTCGTCTTCCAGTTTCTTGCGGATATCGTAAACACGAGTCTCATCGCCATATTTATCCTTGACATTTTCAAGACTCATTCCCTTAACCTCGTCCGTAGTCAAGTTAAGGCCGGACTGAACGTTGTCGTGCTTTACCGCAATATCGAGCTGCTCCTCCAGGAACCTCTTGTATGTATCAAACTGGACAGTTCCTCCGAAAGCTATGTTTTCTGAACCCTTCTTGTTTCCTGTCAGCTCATATATCTTCTTGTATGTCTCATACTGCTCAGATATAGTATCAAGTTGCTTATTGAGTACATTCAGTTCGTCTCTGCGCTGGTCTTCGAGAAGTTTTCGGTTTTCAGTTTGAATGCCAGCCTTCTCGTTTGCAGCATAGTCCAATCTCTCCCTTGTTGAGGCCGGGAGAGTCTTCAAGAGTTCTTTAATAGAGGTCTCATAATTGGTGTAGTCGGAGATAGGGAATCTCTTTTTATCATTAAATATAGCCTCAAACTCTCCGTCATTAGCAAGCTGACCAAGAGCACCTTCTCCATAAAGCTCCTTAAACTTCTTGATTTCAGCATACATCTTCTTGTATAAGTCGATGCGCTTCCTCAAATCTTCAAGAGCCTTATCTGTCTGCGCGCCTGTTGACCTACGGCCACCGGTTTTCTTGTTTTTCTTCTTGTCGTCACCAGTAAACCATTCGCCCCAGTTATCATGATAAGCCTGCATCTTAAGTTCGTGCTCCTTCTGCTTCTGTGTAAACTTATCGAGAGAAAGTTTGCCCAGCGCAAGCATATCCTTTCTGGTGTTGAGTTCCTTTTTTGCAGCAGTAATATCCGACTCTGCGTTGCTCTTTGCTTTATCGTAGTCGTCTCCGGCATCCTTTCCCCAACTCTTGACGTACTTGTTCTTCTCATGGTAGTCGTAACCACTACCCTTGAGATTCTTTTCGAGCTGCTGAGTGAGATCCGAGTCATCGTTCCTGAATACGAGATGAATGACAGCCTCGAATCTATCAGCCGCAAGCATTCGCTTCAATGCGTCTGATGCAAAAGGATAGTCTTTCTGAACCTGAGCCGCAGCATCCTTCATCATGTTTGAAACCTGTACCTTCTCTGCATCTGTCAATTCCTGGTTGTTGCGAATCTTGTCACCAATCCAGGGAAACGAAGTGTTTACTGCGTTATCGAGAGCATCCTTGAATTTGTTCTCGTAGAAGCCAGTTTCAACACCCATCGCATTAAGAACGTCAGCACGGAACTGATCAGAAACATCCTGGTTCCATCCCTGCTTTGCAAAGAATGACGAAAGAATCTGGTTAGCCTTACCCTGCAACTTCGGGCTGTTGCTAATATCTCCAAGCTCATCAATGAGATAATCGCGCATGGCTTTCACCTCATTCTTATACTTTTCCTCCCAGGAGTTGAAGCTAGCGAAGTCGGATTGGGTGGCATTAATCATATTCGCCTTTGCGGATGCTGAAGAGAATGCTTCTGCTATTTCCTTTGCAGAAGACAGTTTCTCGTCGAATCCCTTATAGGTATCCTCGTTAGAAAGAGATTTCTGAGTGCTCTCCTCAACCTGTTTGAGAAGGATGAGCTGTTCTTTGAGATACTTAAGTCTATCCTCATTCGATTTCTTTTCGAGAAGGCTCATCGTGAAAGCATTCTCCTTTTCAGGAGCAATCTCCTTAAGCTTTTCCTTATATGCGTCAATGAGGTTTTCTATCTCTTTCTCATCGCCGTCCTTAATGGCTTTATCTGCATCGTTATCGCGAAGGAACTCGCCAATCTGAGTGTACCTGTCTTTCAGTTCGTCAGCCGTAGTCTCCATATCCTGTTTCAACTGCTGATGCTTCTCCCAGTAGTATGCAAAGATTGCAGATCCGGCAGATATAGCTATTCCTGGAAGACCACCAAGAAAACCGATGATAGAACTGAATCCGGACTTCAAGCCTCCGAGAAGCAAACCTCCTGCTGCTCCCCATTTACTAGGGCTAGCCAATCCCTTCAGAACTCCACCAAGGGAGATTCTGTTTACCTGACCCTCCTGTTTGGTGAGAGCCATACCTTGCTTGTACATCTCCTTGGTTATCTGACCGGTAACATACAATCGCCTGAGCTCGGCTTTTGTTATCGCATTCGCCTTCGCGAGTGCCTGAATATCCTGAATCCGAATCTGATTTTTGTACTGAAGAATCTTTTTCTCTACAGGAGTTATATTCTCGCCACGCAAGAGCTTAAGTTCTGCTTCTTTCGCAATATTCCCCTTTGAGTTCAGTATTCTCTTTCCAATGCCGCCTTCCAGGATCTTAACTCCACGCATAAGGGCTGGACCTGCAAATGCCGCAACCATAGCAGGACCCAAGATGTGAATCTGCTGCACGAGATTGGTGACAACATCAAGAATACCCTTGAAAGTTCCACCTATAATATTCTTGCCGTTAGCAAAGTCGGCAAGCATGATTTCCCAGGCATCTTTCAGTTTATTGTAGCGTCCGAGCAGAGTTTCACTCAGAACCTGCTGCATATTATAGAACTGACCACCTGCATCAGTCATCTGCCAGAAGATAGACTTCACATCATCAAAACTTACGTCTCTGCTTGATATACGAGTCTTAATCTCTGATGTAGAGACATTTCGACCCTCTTGCTTAGAGTAGAACTCAGATAACTTTTCAAGCAGAGGAATACCTGCATAAGCAATCTGGCGGAGTTCCTTACCATCGAGCCAGCCACGAGCCTGAACCTGACCAAATGCCAATGCGATACGATCGAAGCTAACACCAAGACCGGAAGACATATCCGCAAGCCTCTTGGTTGTGTCATAGAGCTGGTCGTACTCAACTCCATACGCAGCCAACTGCTTAACGTCTCGGTTCAATTCAGAGAATGTAAATGGCGAATTAAGAGCGAGTTCCTTAATCTGATTGAACATTGTGTTCGCATTCTGCATATCACCAAGGATGGACTGGAGGGCAATATGTTGCTTCTCCATCTCACCACCAGTAGTAATGATGCTCATAGCGAACTGCTGAGCACCGAACACAAGACCTCCCTGCAAGAAAAGCGACTTCAAATCCTGTACGGTTGAATTCAGCTTTCCCGCATGGCTATTAGCCTTCTCTAATCCGCGAACTAAGTCGGATTGTATCCTTGCGCCTGTTTGCGCTATTTCCTGCTGGTGTTTCCTCTCTAGATCTACAGCCTTTTGTTTTTGGCTAATAGCGGATTCCATACTTCTAATAAGAGGGGAATAGTCGCTTGTTCCTCGTCCCATTGAGAATAAATCTCTTATAGAATACCCACTAAGATTAGCCATAGCTCCTCGAAGAGTATTAAGCTCGCTTGTTATTTGCGAAAAAGCAGCCCTTATACGAGCCAAATCTTCTGTAGATAATGTATTCTTTCCGCTACCAAACAACCATTGCAGTTGCATTCTTTGTGCTTCAAGTTCCTTAACTCTATCACGAACGAGGGATTCTGCTTGTTTTCGAGATACTGAAATTGCTTCTCTTCTAGCCTGGTTAGTTCGCTCAGTCGCTTCTCTTAACCTATTTTCGGCAGCGATCATTTCATCATTACGGCGTACGATAGCATTTCGCAAGTCAGAGAGTTCTCTTTCCCTGGCAGCTAGCTCTTGTGCAGCCTGCGCTTCATTTTTCATCGCGACAAAGTTACCATGCTCGGTTGACTGTCTGTCTCGTTCCAAAATTGCGGATTTCAGTTGCTGCATTTCCCTGTAACGCTCATTAAGCTCCTGCGCCTGTTTTGATTCGTTAACAAGCGTCACGAATGCTCCCTGAGCCTCCATTTCCTTGTCGCGTCTTAAGATATCTTCTTTTAACTTGGCAAGTTCATTGTATCTATTTGTTAAATCAAGGGCAGCCTGCGCTTCATTTTTCATCGCGACAAAGTTACCGTGCTCGGATTGTTCCTTGTCTCTACGAAGAATGTCTGCTTTTAGTTCCGATAACTCCTTCAGCCTTTTGCTGAGATTTGCAGTTTCCTGAGCCTGAATGCCCATTTGAGCCGCTATATTTTTAAAATCCTCAGCGATTTCTTTGCTATTCTCTCTATTAAAGTTCTTAAATAACTTCTCAGCAGACTTTCTTCCGGACTCAGTTTTTAGATCCAACTCCGAAAGTGCTTCTGAAATTTCTTTCAGTTTTGACCTAACATTGCTGTCTTTAATGTTTAAGTCAAACCACAAGTCACCTAAATTTCCACCTGCCATATCCTGAATATTTTAAAATTAGAGTTTATTGTTTAAGTAATCAGCAAGATTTATTTTCTCGCCGACAAGACTTCCTTCTTTCTTCTTTTTCTCCATCCACCTGTCGTAGAGGTCATCCATCTCCTTCTTGGTGTGCTTCTTCGGACCACCTTCCTTCTTCGTCTTAGGATAGACGACAAGAGGCTGGTCAGCAACCATAAGGTCAATCTGTGCCGATGAATAGCCCCACCAGTAGTCGTAGGCCGCGATAAAGTACTTGCGCTGAAAGAGGAAACCGAACTTCTCCGCTAGTGAGAAGGCTGCTCCCCAGCTTGTTCTGCTTGGATAGCTTCTACTTCGCTCCTCGTCATCGTCATCATCACGTCCGTCATCCCGGTCGCTAATATGGTAGCCAGTGAGAATGCGTTCGATGGAATTTTTTTTTTAGAAACATCGAGGACCCTCAGCACCTCGGCCACGTCCACATCCTTGATGTAGTAGAGCCAGCGCCAGTAGATCCAATACAGGAATCGAATCTTCCAGATGTTGTTGAGGAGAATGCAGACACAAATCTTGACGTTGCGTTTCCATTCATTATTCTCCTTTGCCCTGATGTGGGAACACTTGCTCATGGTTCCCTTGCGAAGCCAACCGAGCTTGTGCTTCTTGCCACGGAACACGAACTCGGTAGGCTCGTCGTGCAGCACGCTGTCTAGCAACTCCTGCAAATCCACCGAAGGCTGCTCTATTTTCTTTTCTTCTGCCATGATTGTATGCTATTAAATGAAGTAGGGCGGCACGGCTGTTGATTAGCCTGCCGCCCTACGGTTTGTTATCCTGAATATAATTACCTAAAGAAGCTTTTTTCTCTTGATTAACCGCCAATGCCTGGTTCCACACCAGCTGGAGCCTTAGTAAGCCAAGCGATGCTACGCTTACCTGCACCCTCTATAGAACCAGAGAACTTGAACGCAACAGGCTCAGTACCAGAGTTATCCCACTGCAAGGTAGCGTAGAGAGCGATGTTGGTGATAACCATGAGGTTTTCCTTCTCATCGTCAACGATAACGATAGTACCCTTGATCTTGAACTTCTTAGGCTCAACAGCGATACCTGTAAAGCCGGTAGAAGCGTCGAGGGTGGCGTCACCTGTACCCTTCAGTGTAACCTTGGTTAGCTCTGTGATTGCATCCTCGCCGAACATAATTTTCAGCAGGTCCTTTGCCTTCGAAGGAACAACGAACTCTACATTGAAGTCGCCGAGCTCTGCTGTAGTTGCCCAGTCGCCTGCAAGACCGATAACCTTGTAGTGGTTGATGGTTGGGTCATCCATAGTCGCCTTCAGCGAGTCAACGGTAACCGGAAGCTCAACATCTGGGGTGATGTCAACTGTAGCATTGTTCAAATCGGTAATAGCCTTTGAGTAGAGCAGAGTTTTAGGACCATTGAAAATGTCCTTCATCTTGTCAATAGTTGTCATAGCCATAATCTAAAATATTTTAAATTGTTATACCTGAATACTTATTTAGTACGTAACCTTCCTTGTATGATCGTCACGGAAAAACCTGCCCCGTCGTCTGTCTGTAGTGTTATACGAGGATTTGAAACAATGAGATTTTTTGTGGAGATTGGAAATCTGTCCATAATCTCCTGGACTTTCTCGTCAACGCTAGATACATCAAGCGTGTGCGGGTTGCTTGCCGAATTCTTATCGCGTACATACAATTCGATTTGAGCTATAGTGGTGAAATCATTGTAAACTCCACTTGAGTTCATCTCGTTATTGTAGATACTAGATGGAAAGTATACCACGATGTAGCTGTTGATTTTCGTATCAACTGCTTTTGGTCGGCTCCGGGAGTAGAGCTTGTCGCAAATCCCCTTCATTGCATTACCGACATCGAAATATAGAGTCTTAATACTAACCATATCTTACATCGATCTAAAGTATCTAACCAAATATTCTCTGAGAGAGGTAATTACGTCGTGACCTCTCTTTACCTCGACAAACTTAGCGTAATCCACGCCGGCAACTAGAAGCATCTGCCATGTAGCATCGTACTTTCCTTTGTTGTGTTCCCTTGAAACAAGTTCATCCCACGCAGCGTTCGGACCATATTCGCCACCTTCTCCATATTCACCCTTGAAAGGTCTCCGTCCGCTGTCTTTGAAGGAGAACGAACTGCGATAATACTTTTCGAGGTTGTATCTCTCTCCAGCAGCAAGGGTTACTCGGGTTGGCTCTGGACCAGGAGCATAATGAATTGACTGCAATGAGCCGTTGTAATATGTACCGATGGCGGTTGACTTGTACAAGTTACCGGTTACGTCATCATAGTTGCGAGACTTGTCGGCAGCCTTCATTGTCATTTCAGCCGCATGGTCCATCTTCTGCTGCATCTTTGCTACAGCCATCTGACGGATTTTCTTCTCGACCTGTAAAAACTGACCTGATAAACTTGTCATAATCTAAACCCTTGTCAAATTCCAATACACAACAGTCCTGTTATTATCCGGCTCGCAGTCCTTAACCATACCTACCTCGGTGTTGTTGCCGACAGTGGAGTAGATGGTGTCGCCGTCAAGAGGACATCTGTCAGCATCCCATTCGTCATATCTGACCGGAATCGATGCCTTCCTCTTGTTCTGGTCGACATTCTTGTCTCCCTCTGTAGTGGTATCGGTGTAGCTGCGGCCTTCGCCATAATAGAGAATGATTTCCTTGTCCTCACCAACCGGAGCATCATCATCGGCAAACGGGTCATCAGGGTCGGCTTTTCCGACGACCTTCCTCACGATCTTGACGATGTGAGGATATCTTGGGTTTCTGATGTTTTCCTTTTCCATACGCCTTATTTGATGATGTGAGGGAGAGGTTCTCCCCAAGGAGAATAATTCGCCCTCTTTACTCCGTGGGAGGTCACCCGGAAGGTGGATTTCTTCTTGAGCATCGAATCAGGCTCCAGCTCCGCATAGATAGCGTTAGCCTCTGCCTTCATCTCGCTCCTGTCGTTGTCCGACATGTCATAGCCACCTCCCGAATGAGTCCATCCGTTATCGGAATCGGAGGTGTTGTTCACCTTGCTCGGACCAAGAATAAACCATTTCAGCATGTCGGCATAGGCAAGCCTAACCTTGTCCTTGTCGCAGGCTTCGAGGTCAATGCCATTTTCGAGCTCCCTGTCGTGCATGATGCCCAGCAGAGCCTTCATCGGCATCTCGAACTTCACCTTATTAATAAGGTAGTCGTTCACAGTGTAAATGTTCATCTCCGAATCCATAGTCATACAATCTAGTTACGTTAAAGAACTAACCCTTCTGGGTAATGTTGATAATCCAACGGTAAGGAGCATCGAGCATAGCAGGAACAGAAGCGAGGAACAAGTCTGTCTTGAACTCCTGGAACATACCGTTTGCGGTAACCATGTTACGGAGCAGACCGAGACCGTTGTTTGTCTGTGCCCAAGCTACATCCACTAGCTTATTGCCGAGAGTATCGAAGATTCGCTTGTCGAGAATCTCCTTACGCATGAAACGCAATGGCTTACCAGCAGGGCGAAGAACGACTGTTCCGTCTGCCCAACCACGAATCTCGGTAACTGTTCCGTCGAAGCGCTTGTTGTGCTCAACCTCATCGACAATCTCGATAGGAGAAAGACCATTGAGGTCAACAACAGACTTCAGGAACATTGCGTTGTTCGGACCGTAGTTCTGCAATACTGCCACAAAGTTAGCGTTCGCCCAGCTCTTGTACAGCTCGGCAATCTGCTTGTTCTTCAAGAAGACGTTGTTGTAGTCGTTCTTGGTCATCTGCCATACGAGAGGTACACTGCGGTACTCAATATGACTGTTGCGCCAATCCTCCTCAAACTTACGCATCTGTTCGAGCAGGTCGCAGTTCTCGTCGTTCCAAGCAAGCTTACCTGCCTTCTTGAAGTTCTCGGCCGGAACCTTTGCGTCATACAGAGGCTCCTGGATACCGCGACCGATCTTGTCGTAGTCGATGACACCCTTAGAACTCAACTGTGCTGACATGTAGGTCATAGTCATGTCAAGAGAGTCATACAATACCTGAACCTTGTCGAGATAAGCATCAACCAGGTCTGCATCGTTGCCGAACTCATCCTGGAGAAGCTTCATCTTGTGGTAACGCTCTGTCGCAGTCTCACGGAAGCCGTCAGCAGCGAAGTCTGGGATTGAAGCGGTATACCACTCAATACCCTCGTGGTCGTTCTGATAGCCCTCGCCGAGAGGGGCACGGAGGTTCATCAAGGTTGCAGGGTTCAAAGTGCGAAGACGAACCTTGAAGGTTGCGTCGCCATTATTAGATGTAGGGGTGAGGTTGGGATCAATGTCACCCTGTGTCAGATACCAGCCGTTGTTACAGCGCAATACGCCGTCACGATTGACGAACTTCTGAAGGTAAGTATTGTTACCCTTACCAGTGAAGAACTTCGCAAGCTGCTCGACACCAATATCAATTTTTGCCATAATCCTGAATCAATCTTTTTACGTTAGACAATAGGTTAAATGTGCCAGAACTCTGGGTAGAGTGACTTGTTCATCGCCTTAACGGCAGGAGGAACAGGACCCATGCGGTCAAGCCACATAACGCAGTCTGGATTCAACATACAGAAGTTGACGTTTGTACGAGGCTTGTGATACTTGTCGCCGCCGGCATCGAAATAAGGGAAATCGTTGTCGCTCGGAGCGAAGCAGTTAGGGTTGGTCACCATAGGCAATACGGATTCGCCTGCACTTGCAGCCTCAACCAATACGTCACCTACCTTCAATGTGCCGAGAGCGGCAGAAAGAGTAACCTTCCAAACATCACCTGCGGTGTCGTCAGTCGTAGCCTCAACGGCAGAAATAGTCACACCCTTTGCTTTTGTCTTAAAGTCCTTCTGGCCGATCATGATGGTATCGCCAGGGAACGGAATGTGAACGAAGCCGTTACGAACGATGTAGATGTCTGTGTCTGTAGCCGCAGCAGTAGCCTTTGCCACGCCGTAAGCTTTCAGAATCTTGATGGTAGCACCAGGACCCTCGTTGCCAGCTGTAAAGCCGAGGTCGTGCTCAATCAAGTCGCCGGCATAAATCTTAGCCGGGCCCTTGAATGAGTTGACAAGCTTACCACCAATAGGTGGGTGAACGAAGGCATTCTTGATAAGCGCCTCAAGACCGGCAAACACATATCGGGTTCCGCCGACCTTACCTTCTGTCTGAATGATGGTCGCACCGTGGTTCAGCATGCCACGAGTACCCATCTGTTCCATGTAGGAAATAGAAGTGTTGTCCATAATCTTTTTACCTTTTTAAAATTGTTATCCTGAAATTACTTCTTGTCTCCACCGCCGCCGTATCTCTTCTTGCGACGCTCGGCAACCTCATCCATGAACTTGTCGTCGTCAGTAGAGCTTCCGCCACCAGATGTCCGCTGTCCCTTTGCAGGAATACCGTTTTCACCAGTAGCTTCCTTGTACTCTGCGGTGTAGATTTTTTCAGCCTTAGAAACCAGGTCGTCGATGTCGGCATCTTCGTCCGGAATCTCCAGCTTTGCGATTGCAGCATTGAGGAAGTAGTTCTTCATTTCAAGGTTTGCCTTGTCGAACTTATCCTTCAAACCTGCCTTTACAGACTCGATGGTTGCCTTCCTTGCAGCCTTCTTGTCTCTTTCTGCGTTAGCCTTTTCGAGAGCTTCAAGTTTCTCAAGCAGCTTGGAGTATTTGTCGTCAGGATCGTCACCCTTTTCATCCTCCTTGCGCTTACGCTCCTCTTCCTCTTCCTTCTTCTTGCGTTCAGCCTCCTCCTTGCTCTTCTTTACCTCGTCAGAGATATTCTTGTGTAAGTTGCCGTTGATACGCTTCAGACGGTTTGCTAACTTGGTAACCAACTTGGAATTTGCTTCCTCGTCATCACCGAAATCTTCCAAAACATCATCAAGTTCCTCATTGATGGTCTTTTGGCTAAGTTCTTTGAACTTGGTGGTATCAACCTCCTTGTTCACTAATGCTAAGAGTTCCTCTCTTGTCATGTTGCTTTTTGATTAAAAATGTTATCCCGAAAGTGGTCCCTCCACCTCGAAAACGTATAAATATACCTTTTATTTTGCAAATATATGAATAAATATGCAATTATCAAAGAAAAATTGTATATTTTTGCAGTACTAAATGTATATTTATGCAGAAAGATGTATTTTCAGGATTAAAATTGGATAACGGAGAGCCTATTTACACTCAAGAGTATATCCAATCATTAAGAGACGCCGACAAGAAGCATCCCGACAAGCTGAAGATTATAGCTCAGCGTGGCGGTCAGGAACGCATGCTGTCTATAGACGCTGATATTAAGATAGTTGGCGGCTCGCGAGGTGGCCCACTGGATGAAGACACTAGAGTGTTGACTACTAGAGGGTTCATTAAAATCAAGAATCTTAAATATGGTGACGCCGTAATAGGACATGACGGTAAGGGGCACAGGGTATTAGGCCGAATTGATTATCCGGATAGAGATTGCTATGAAATTGAGCTATCAGACGGATCAAGTGTAATATGCTCGGATGACCATATATGGAATGTGTCTATCGATGGTGACAGAAGGCTTATGCCGCATCTAGCCTGTGAGATAGCTAGTTACATCAACGAAGGCTACGACATCACTATTCCCTGCGTAAAACCTGTAGAGTTTGATGAAAAGTTCGGCCTAGCCTCTGTCGCTGAGAGAACTGTGTCTTTAAGACGTATCATCGAAACATCGGGTAGATTTTCCGGAAAATACTGGAAGAAGACTTTCAAGACAAGAAAGAAAGCATTCGATTTCAAGTATCTGGTTGATAGTCTCGGTTCTGTTTGCTACGTAAAAAGGAAGTCAAACAAGAAATGGGAGGTTCGATTCGATTACAGAAAGAAGGAATTAGAGAGGAGGATTGTCAGCTGTAAACCGGTCGGCAAGCGAAACTGCTGTTGCATCGCCGTTGAGAATCCGGACTCACTATTCGTTGTCGAGGACTTTATCGTCACTCACAACTCCAAGTCCTTCTCTTCCCTTATGGAAGTTCTGAAGGATATCAAAAATCCAGATTTCCATGCAACAATTCTTCGTAACGAAAAAGACGACTTGCAGTCCTTAGTGACAGACTCTTACAAATTGTTCTCCCAATTCGGAACTTACAATAAGTCACAGAACGATATGACCTGGAACTTCGACAACGGAGGATGGCTCAAATTCTCGTACTACGCAGGAGCCTATCAGGATTTCAAGACACGATTCCAGGGGCGCCAGTATGCCTATGTCTGCATCGATGAGGGTACTCAGTGTCCATACAAGAAGTTCAAGTACCTCTTGACTAACAACCGAAACGCAGCTCACATACGAAACCGATTCTGGATTACCTGTAACCCTGACCCGGAATCATGGGTGCGAAAGTTCATCGACTGGTGGGTTGACGAGAATGGATACATTATACCGGAGCGAGATGGAGTTATCCGCTACTGCTTCATGGATGGTGATACACCGGACTCTATCTACTGGGGTAACACAAGAGAAGAGGTATACGAACAGTGCAAGGGCATTATCGATAGCCTTTGGAAGGATAGCTATGAGGAACTTGGTTATACAAAGCTCGAAATGTTCATCAAGTCGGCAACATTCGTTCGCGCTGACGTATCAGAGAACATTAAGCTTATCTCTACCGATGCCTCATATCTCGCCAACCTTGCCCAACAGGATGAGGAACAGCGTATGCGAGACCTGGAAGCTAACTGGAACTGGAAAGCTGCCGGAGATGACATGATCAAGATGGAAGACCTTGATGAAATCTACGACAATGCGGAACAAATCGGAGACGGAAAACGTAGAGCCTCTGCCGATATCGCATTCACCGGAGGCGATAACTTCGTAATGTGGCTTTGGGAAGGATGGCATTGTAAAGACTTGGTTGTTCTGAGGCTGGACCCTAAGACACTCGTTTCGGTAGTTGAGGCCAAGCTGAGAGAGTGGGGTGTCGAGGAATGTAACTTCACTTACGATATGCAGGGTATCGGTCAGTACTTTAAGGGATTCTTCAAGGATGCCGTCCCATTTAACAACCAGGCAGCACCTATCACTAGGAATCATCAGGAAGAAGAAGGAATCAAATACCTCTATAAGGATTTGAAGTCTCAGTGTGCTTGGTTATTCTATAAGATGATAAAGGAGAAGCAGATTTCCATCGACTCGTCCCTACTCGAAAGAAAGTATTCAGGAAACGGATTTGACAAGGTCCCTCTCAGACAGATTCTTCAGAAGGAGCGTAAGATGCTCAGACGTGACGAGAATAGCGATGATAGGGGATTCAAGCTATTACCTAAGAAGATTGCCAAGAAATATGTCGGGCACTCGCCTGACTTCTTTGAATCTTGGTTCTATGTAATGATATTCAGTTTAACAAAAAAGAAAAATAAAAAGGTAAAAGGATTATGGATGCTATCAAGGTAAATAATGTAAGGGAGCTGCTCGTAAGGAAACCATTCTACGAGCTTACTCCTGCTGGGTACATGAAGCACTCGACTGTAAGCGATGTCGTTCCCGACTATTACGACGGAACGATGCCAGACGATACCATGTATCGCCGCATCAAGACGCAGGCAGACTTCTTGCGTGAGTACTATCCATCTGCACACAGAATAATGGACGAGAAGGAATACCCGGACATCTGGAAGCTGAACCCTGAGAATAACAGGTGGTACTGCCAGAAGATTCAGCGTACAGCCTTTGCGTTCCAGCAGCTCATCCACACGAAGCATCTGCTGCACTTAACCGGCAACGATGTTCAGTTCGAGCTTGCTGATGGTGATGACTACGAGAACGAGAAGAAGGTAGAGGAGAATCAGAAGACCCTCGATGTATTCAAGAAGGGCTGGCTTATGCACGATATGGAGATTCGCTTCTTTGAAGCCGTAAGTGCATATCTGAAGGTTGCAGAATGTGCAATCGTCGGCTTCTTCGATGAAAAGAAGAAATTCTGCACACGAACACTCTCTTATGATCGAGGAGATATCCTGTACCCTCACGTCGATTCACTCACTGGCGACCTTTTGTGCTTTGCCAGGAAGTACTACGACTACGACGATGAGGGCAACGAGAAGACCGAATATGTCGAGGCTTGGGATAACCGGAAGTTCTACCGTTTCAAGAAGGCTGCCAAGTCTGGAAAGGTGAAAGAGGTAATGACGAAGATTGCAAGGATTTTCGGAATTGATGACTACACCCTAATTGAAGAGAAGGACCACGGCTTCCAATTCGTACCGGTAGCTTATGCACGTAACGAAAACGGACCTTGCTGGTTTATGGTTCAGAAGAACATCGAGGACTACGAGGAGGCATTCTCATATCTCTGCGAGAATAATAAGGCGTACGCTTTCCCAATCCTTACGCTCACTGGCGATGGTGAGGATATTTCTATAACCGGCGACGATATGACCGGCTCTGCGAAGACAATCATGATTACGGACACTAACGGCAAGGCTGAATTCTTGAATGGAACGGATGCCTCTGATGCCTTCGCTACACAGCTCAACAAGTCGTATGACCTCATCTATGAGCTGTCATTCACCGTGAAGCCACCTGAGTTGAAGTCCGGTGACCTCCCAGGTGTAGCCATCAAGCTTCTCTATTCTCCTGCACTGGAGGTTGCAATGAACGACGCACAGGAGTTACAGCCATTCCTGGATAAGATTCTCCGCATCTGTCAGTTCGGCATCGGTACTGATGAAAACTGCGTCGCTACAATGTCTGGGCTTCCAATCAACGCGTGGATAAGTCCGTATGTTCATAGTAATAAAACAGAACAAATTACAAATATTGCCACTGCGGTTCAGAACGGATTTCTCTCTAAGCAGACGGCTTCTGAACGCTGCCCTGACTTCCCTAAGACAGCTGAATATGAGCGTATCATGCGAGAGAAGAAAGAGGAGGACCAGCAAGACCTTCTTATGGATATTCAGCGTGCGGATAACGAAACAGAGAATGCAATCGAGGAGCAGAAAGCTACAGCTCAGATTAACGGATACTCAGCCACAGTAAATACCGGTAACGGAAGAAAGCGTGGGCGCCCCAATAAATTTAACACCGATTCCAACGGCAACAGGTTAGGGGAGTCACATTGGGACGAATTCAACAAGAAGAATTAATAGCATATGGATGAGTTAAAACGTTCTGTCGATTACAGCAGAAAGCGCTTGCAGGCAATCCGAAACTGCGAGTCAAAAGTTGCAGATATTCTCTGGAAATCGACACAGAAAATAATTACCGCAAGTAAGCGATACAGAGGTGCGGGCAGGCTCACAGACGAGTCAGCCCTGCTCTCTTACGCCAAGAATGTTACTGCTGAGGCCGAGGAGAGTATCAATAGCTACATCTCTGCTTACTCCAAGGCTTCGTGCAAGATTCTCGGGATTGACAGCGAGAATATAGAATCATTTCTCGTCAGCGACATCTACGGAAAGACGACATCTGAAAGAAACGCTGTCTATCTCGGAAACTTTGCGGAAGATATTGTGAGGATGATCAAGGCAGGAACCTTGATGGGATATTCAGACCAGCAGCTCCTGTCTTCCATCCGCACAGGCTATAAAGACCCATATCACACATCAGTCATCACCAAGGCGAAGAGAAAGGATATCAACATCGATGTTCCTTCTTACGGAAAAGGATATTACAGAAATGCCTATCAGAATATCGTAAGAAATGCTTCTCAGGTGATTGCTTTGGCGTGGGGACAGGCAGAGCAGGAGTATGGGCAGGAGAACAAGGCTATCGGGTTCTACGTCAAGAGAGGGAGCAGTTACCCTTGCGTTATCTGTCAAAGCGAAGCTGATGCCGGTATCCATTCTTTCAAAGACCCATATCCACCGTTCCACGTTTCGTGTTGTTGTTACACTTTATTTGTATTCAAAGATAGTAAAAAGAAATGATATGATAAATTCTGAATTAAATTTTACTTTAGAAGAGATTCTTCCGAAGTTCCAGAAAGACTTCCAGGAGAAGATAAAGCACTCTGTAGAGCTGCTGAGAAAGGCGGAGAAGCTTGCACTGGCATACTCGCCTAACGAAGGCTTCTATCTATCGTTCAGTTCAGGCAAGGATAGTCAGTGTCTTTATCACATTGCCAAGATTGCAGGCGTGAAGTTCAAGTCTCACATGGGGCTTACGTCCGTCGATCCACCAGAAGTAATCAAGTTCTGCCGCAAGCACTATCCGGACGTAGATATGATAAAGCCGAAAATCAGCATCTATAACCAGGCCCGTAAGGAAGGCATGCTTCCGACAAGACTGATACGATGGTGCTGTCGAGTCTATAAAGAAGGTATCGGCGCAGGCAATGTTGTCCTCATCGGAATCCGTCACGCAGAAAGCAGACAGCGTTCGGGTAGGAGTGAGGTCGAGATTACCAACCATAAGTACAGCGGCTCTCTTGAAGGTCTTGACGAGTTCCGTGATAAAAGGAACAGTCAGAAGCGTGGCCGTCCAACCCGGTGGGGCATCCACGAGATTAACATCACCAATGCCAGTGATGAGCGTACCATCGGCTGCATCAGAGGCTACGAATCGCTCTTAATCTCTCCAATCATAGAGTGGACAGATGATGATGTATGGCTATTCTTGAACACACTCGGTATTAAGCATTGCAAGCTGTACGACGAGGGCTACTATAGGATTGGCTGCCTGTGCTGCCCTATGCACAACTATAAGCAGAAACTCGCCGACTGCAAACGCTATCCGCATATCTATAATAGTTGGATTAAGGCCATCAAGGATATCCAGGCTAGCGGAAGGATGATAGACGAAGGATTGTCGTCGGAAGAAGTGTTCGACTATTGGATATACGGCAAGTCTATCAATGTATGGAGAGAACACCGCAGGCAGCAAACGTTGAACTTTTAAATATCAAGATTATGATTGAAGAAACAAAAGGATACACGTTATCCGTCGATACATACAAGAAGGCGAAGGCTCTCAAGATGAAAGACCCTCGCTATTACATCTATGCAAGTCTCCGTGGCTCAGGTATGCCAATGAGGGATTGTTGGGCGATTTCCTTCCAGGGAGAAGGATTCAACTGGACAAAAGACGTTCTGGAACGGGAGATGAACAAGCTAGAGTCTTTAGAGTCTGTTCAGAAGAGAATCGCAGAGGTGCAGGGCAAGAAAGCGAAGAACGAGAATAGCGACGAACTCACCCAAGAGGAACTCATCAAGGCTACCTCGAAGGAAGAGATTCTGAGAAACCTCGTTATCGCTCAGCGCAAGCAGAAGTTTGGCTCTCCAGAGTGGCAAAAGACGACTGCCATGATAGCCGACTACTCTAAGATTAAGCAGGACGAAATTGATACAGAAAATAATGTGGTCCACTACTACATTCCTCTATCAATGCCTCGATGCTGCGAGGACTGCATTATCTTCAAAAATGGTCAGGCGACCTTCCAAAATAAGAAGAAATAGTTAAATTCGTGTTAAAATCTGATTTCTTGACAAGAGATTGCGGATTTTTTCGTACATTTGCAACGCTACAATATCACGGCGTATAGTCGTCCGCAGGGCATCGGTTAATGCCTAATATAAAAAGTGGGCATTTTATATACCCACCATACATTTTAGAAGAACGTTTACGACAGCCGGAAATGGCTTTCGATTAAATATATGATATAGCGGTCTCTCTATTTGCGTAACATATATAACTGCGGGATGCAGTCGTGGTGTTGTAGCAGCGCAAATGGGAGGCCGCTTTCCTTTTTGATAAACTCTCCCTATGTTTTTAATGCTACAACACAATGAAAAATCAAAACATTGCTGTAAGAGAGATTAGTATTGTCAGCCGTTCCAACTTTATGGGACAGGAGGTTGACGTGTATGGAACCGCTGAAGAGCCATTGTTCTTAGCTAAGGATGTCGCTAAATGGATAGAGCACTCCGATGTCTCAATGATGCTACGAAACGTTGATGACGACGAGAAGGAGTCTCATACCAATCCAAACAATGTTTGTGGTGGTCAGAATGCTTGGTTCTTAACAGAGAATGGTATGTACGAGGTGTTGATGCAGAGCCGTAAGCCGATCGCCAAGCAGTTCAAGAAGGGTGTCAAGGGCATATTGAAGACTATCCGCAGAACCGGAGAGTTCAAGGCACAGCCTCAGCAGTCACAATCTCAGCCAAAGCTCTCTGATAAGATTCAGGCAGCCAAGTTCCTCGCCAAGTTCCTCAACCTCAACGACGCATCCAAGCTTCAGATTGCAAAGACAATCGCCGACCCTCTCGGATTGCCTACACCGGACTACGTGATGGACGAGAAGACTGTCCACGCGGCGAAGGACCTGCTTGCATCCCACAAAGTTAATATGTCATCGGCAGAGTTCAACAAGATTCTCGTATCAAAGGGAATCGTGGAGAGAATGACCCGTCCGGGCAAGGGCGGCAAGACCCATTCTTGGGTAGTCATTCCGGAGAAGTATGAGAAGTTCGGTCAGAACGCCCGTAATCCTCACGCACAGAACCAGACACAGGCACTCTGGTACGACAACAAGTTTTCTGAACTCTTAGCTCTTGCAGGAATCCAGGAGGGAAAGGAGGAAGAGAGCCATGACTAATCCAGGTATCGACACAATCCTCCAGAAGATGGATGACCTTCAGAAGGAGTTCTTCAAGGCGCAGGGTCAGATAAAGGGCAGAGATTCGTCCGGAGTACACGACAATCCTGATCTGTATGCCAACATCGGCAGCGAGTTCTGCAAGGGCTATGAAATGATGGCTGATGCCGTAGGTCTTCTTGCTCTTAATGACATAAAGAGCAAAACTCGCATGGTCTAGTGTTAAATTCGTGTTAAAGTAACTTTGTTTTACTAGAATTTCTGCAAAACCAAGTACCTTTGCAAGCAGATATACGTTCGCAGATTCGTTCTGCTGTTCGTAATTCTGTTTAATTGGTTACGAGGGGTGGTGTCTTCACAGATGCCACCCCTCACTTTTATATTATGAAAGTAGAAGAAAAATATAAATTCAATCAGGATACTTCTCTCCAGTGATGAGCTCAAGCGCAGTTATGACCTGATCATCAAGAAGAGGATCGTTAAACGTAGGAAGAATGCCGTACGATGGCAGTTTCTTCGTCTCTGCGGCCTCTAAAACGAACTGGAGTGCCTGTACTAGAGAAGTATGGTCTTGAACGACCTCAAGCAATTTATCGCTCATCCTTGCCTCCTTCCTTCTTAATCTGCTCTGCCATCTCAAGAAGAGTCTCGGCGTGCTTATCTCTATCGATGACCTCCTGAACAGCCTCATCGCTTTCCTTGCGAAGCTGCTCTTCTGTCTTACCCTTGTCGGCAGCAGCGTTTCTTCTTGCAGCCTCACGAGCAATGTATTCGTCACGGAGTTTCAACTTACCTGCCGTGTATTCTGCATCGCCAGGCAACGATGTATCCGCATACATAAGCTGGGCAAATGCCTCGATGATGTTTCTAGCATCCTTGGAGAACTCATAATGGTCTCCTACAGCAACAGGAATACACTCATCGAGCGCAGCGTACATGGATGTGCCGATAGAGTACTCGATTCCCCATGTGCCGGCAATGTTCGCAATCTTGATGAAAGGCAGCGAGCCTCTCTGTAAATGCTTCTTGATCTCAGCAGGGATATCCTCTCTGAGTGAAGCAACTTCTTTCTTAGACAAGCTCTTACTGAACTTCAGCACGGTGAAGTGTCTTGTCTTGATAGTCTTTCCAAATGGTAATGCCATGATAACAATATTTTAAAGTTCAACTTTTATTTCCTTATACTCGAAATCTGCGCAAGAAGGATTCTCCTCAGAAGTAAACCTAATCTCATTAGGGTGGTTACAAGCTTCATTCTTGAAGAAGAAGCAATCCTTGCAAGTATATACCAGCGGAATAATGTCTCCGCAAGCATCATCGTCAGGATTTGCGTATGTGTATAAGTCTTTGCCCATGCAATATGGGAACTCAGAATCTTCATCATTAAGCAATACACAATCCTTACAAGTGTATTTAGTCTGTGCCATGCTCTAACAATTTTATTTCGTCTTGAATGTAAAACACAGCCTTGCGCAAATCCTCAATGCGCTTCTCGGTCTTTGTTTTGTTGCCGTCCACCTTATCCTTGCGCAGGAGATACTTGATAGCATTACCTGTATTGAAGTCAAGGTGTCTGCAAATATCCAAAGGCTCAACACCACACAAATCCTTTAACCACGCATAATGGGATGGGTGAGACACTTGCTCTGACTTTCCATTTGCGGTTTCTTCTTCATCTTTCGTTACTATATCGAACTTTGTACCAAACATCATAATATCTTCATCGCGAAAATGAGCGATATACTTGTAATCTGTGCTAACAGATGTACATATATAAACATCAGCATCCTTTCTCTCGACATTTAACAGAATAGGTGTTCTGCCGTCCTGAATACCTATCGGGTCAAAATTGCATTTTAAGCAATCATTTTTTGTGATATAAAATCGCAGCCCAACCTTAATATCTTCTTTCTTAATCATAATCTATTCCTCCTTATCTTTTAGTTCAACGAAATCTCCAATGCCCAAACGAGCCTTGTTGATGCAAGACGCAATCCAACCAATCAAGTAGGCAGAAGGCTCGTCGCCGTGTTCCATACCAATAGCGTCCTCGATGGCATCGCAAGCGTGAGAAGCCTCATGGCAGCAGTAGTCCATCGACATATCCTTCTGGCATTGAAACGAGACTAGAACACCACGTCTGTTGTCGCTCTTTCTGACAGCATCTGAATACGTAACGCCGCCGTAATCTCTATCGGGAGCATTGCACCCGTCAAAACAGGAATCTATCAGCTCTTTCAGGTCTTTACCGATGTGTACCCAAAGCTTCAAAGGGTAGATTCCGTTTCCATATTCGTAATATCCTTTCTTCTTCATATTCTAAACTATTTCTTGTTATACTTGTGCCCGCAGTGGTACATATTGCACAGATTGCACCTGTAGACAGTCATTCCCTGCTCGATAAGTTTCGGGTGTGTATTCAGGAACTCCCAAGCATCATCCTCAGTCTCGTAAGCAACCTTCGCCTTCCATGAATGAACCTTCCTGGTCCAATGCTCTGGGTCCGGCTTGAACGGCGGAACCTTGTTCGGATTGTGATGTCTTCTCATGACCATCTCTCCTTTAGAAAATCACACACTTGAATACTCCGAAACGTTCTAATATCGTCATCGGAAACCTTCCACATCTTCTCCAGCCATTCTTTATCGAGGCGCTCTGTGGTTTTCCTGATTCTGTCGCCGTAGAGGATTTCGAGCAGCAGCTTGTCAAAACCACCTTCCGGCTCAAAGCTCACGTCAAGCGTGATGCTGTGATTCTTGTATCGGCAAGACGACATCTTGATACCGGACTCGAACGCTTTGTCCACAACATTATGAATAGATCCGCGAATTCTGTCGCCATCTATAAAGGCATCGGATATACAAAACATAAGTTCTTCTCCCATAAGCTACAAACATTTAAATGAAACACTGTTCAACGTTCTGTTCACCGCAATCTCCCTCTCGTTACACATGGTCCTCATGCACTCCAGGGCATCATCGCGGACAGCAATCATAATCTCCTGCATAGAAGCGGTGGCCGGAACAATATTCCCATCAGCCTTCTTCTTCGTGATACAGGAGATAATCTCCTTGATATATTCCTTGTCTATCATAGAAATCTGTTTTATAACCGTTAATCATCAGGCTGAATGAAGCTCTCAGGCTGCTTGATGTCCTCCTCACCACGCAATTTATTCTTCACGTCATTGATGAGAAGCTCCTGCTTCAGGTCAATCATCTGCGCGCCGTACACCTGATACGTCATTCCGCCCTGTGACCTCTTCTTGAAGAAGCCGTACTTGTCGCTCATATCACGCCCGAACTTCTGGATCGTAGGGATATCCTTCTCCTCGACATCGTTGGCCTTGCAGAACTCGACGAATCTCTCGTACATCTCCTTGGCAAGCATGCACTCCGAAATCTCGCCCCTCGCCTCTTGGCTGCATCTCATATCATACGCCCTTATCCAGGCATAGATAGGATTGCTTCCGAGAAGGGAGATAAGCAGCTGTCTCCTGCTGCCCTCAGCTGCCGGGAACCTGTACTTCCTGCTCCTCAGCTCCATCGCGCCACGGAATATCCAGTTGAACACTCCGCTCAGCTCCTCACGGATGATCTTGCTCGCAAGATCCGGGTCCTGCCTCTCCTTAGGGATGGTGACATCGAAGCTCACGTACTGCAAGCGTCTGATGAATCCGAGCGACGCATCGTCCGGGAACGGAAGCTCATTGAGGTTGAAGATGAGGTAGGGGATTGAGTTCCCCTCCAGGATATCCCTGCCGAGCTTTCTCATCGGGACGGGCTCACCGCTCACGAGTCTCTTGAACATCCCGGTGTTCTTCCTTCCGAACTTCTTCGGGTCGGAATCGGAAGACCAGTTGAAGATGGCGTTCCTTATTGGATACCTTCCCCTCATTCCCTCGTCGCCGTCGGCAGTGAGGTCAGCGTAGTCCATCTTGCTTATCCTGTCCTTGCCGAATATGTTGCAGGCAACGTCGAAGATGACGCTCTTTCCGTTGGCTCCCGTACCTATAAGGAGAAGACAGAGTTCAATCTTCGATGACTCCTTTCCCTCGTACGGATTGTATGCAGTACCTCTCTGTATGAGACCAAGACCGAGGAACATCTGGAGGATCATCCTCGACGTCCTGTCCGGAAGGACCTCCTTGATGAAGTTCATCCACCTGTCACACTTCGCCTTCGGATTGTAGTCGTATGGGTGGTAGTATGTGACATGGTACTCGGGAGAGAACGGCATCACGTTCGGATACTTCAGACCGCTTCCGAAGTCAACAACTCCGTTGGCGAATGCAACGATGTCGAAGGTAGGTCTCAGTATGTTATAGCATTCTATTACCTCCATGAATGACTTGTTCATCACCGTACTGATGCCGAGCATCGGAGCCATGGCCAGGTCAAGAAGCAACAGCTGGTAAGCCTGCTCAAGGACTATCTTCGGAACAGCTTCGTATATCTTGCCGTTGAACATGTAGTAAGCACCGTTGTAGTACTTCACCGGAGCCTTCTTCGCCAGACGTCTCATTGACCTGATGAAATTGGACTTCAGCTTGTTGTACTTCTCAGAGTTCGCCTTACCCCAGTCCTGACAACGGAGCTCTTCGAAGCCGTACTCGTCATGCCTCGAAAGGTCAAGCAACTGAGCGTGCAATGTGTCTATAGCAATACCATTTTCCATTTATGTACAATAATAATATTAATTTTCCGTTATTGTGTAGGATAAACCCCGATAAACAGGGGCTTCCTGAAGGATAACACGTGTCAGGTCGTCCTTACAACATGTCGTCTATAAAATATCGACAATACAAAGATACAGATAATATCCTGAATATCCGGTAAAACCCTAGTAAATAAAGGGTATAAATATACATTTTAGGTATACATTAAATGAAGGATAGGTATACATTTATGGTTTGGTCTGCAAAGTAAGAGTTTATGCTGTCAAATGTTAATAAATAACGGATGAATGAATATGCATAATTATCCTTTATGGAGAAAAGTAATTAAACTTTACAAAAAGGCTAAAAAATCGGAAGAAAAAATTTTTAGATGAGGTGACTACCGTGCTGATTTATAGCTACAAAGGGGGTATGGGGGTGTTTCTTCTGAAATTATTACATTTTATGTCGGTTTATATAGTGAAAACCGGCGTGAAACAATATTTTTGTAATTATTTCAAATTGTCGGTTTATATTTATAAAAAACTTATGTAACTACTTAATAACCAACACTTTATAATATTGTTTATATTCATTTTCTTGCATAATTATACATTATCAATAAAGCGTGAAACACAAAAACTTATTACAATATATTTGACCAAAAAAATGTTACAATAATAACGTACTGGTTAAATGTTAAAATATTAACATTTAGTGTTTATATAGTTAGATATATAGAAGCAAAATGTAATATATTAATACTTTTCCACAAAGTGTTAAAACCAATAACTATCTATATATCAATACGTTATAACATCTTTAAAGGTCGATTTTTAACATAAAAAATTTGCTTTTTCCAATAAATTTTCGTACCTTTGCAGTACAAAAAGAAAGAGATAGGACACTATCTTATAAGTAACATTTAAACAATTTAGATATGAAAGATTTAGAAATGAAAGGTACTCAAGGCTACGAGCACGTAAGTACTAAGGTTGCTAGTTATGTAGCCGAGTGCAAAGGTAGCGCAGTCTTAGCGCAGAGTTTAGAAGTGCTTAATAGTTACCGCAAAAAGCTATTAAGTGAGTGCACTGATAACGAAGTAGTAAGCGCAAAGAAAGAACTAGAGAAAGCACGTGCTAAGTACAACAAATTAGCTACAAATTACGTGCTATCAGATGAAAGCTATTGCAATTTGCAGACTGAGTGCGTACGTTCTGCTGTAAGCGAATTTTCCCGCAAGCATAAACTACCTAATTTCTTCACGTGGTTTGATAGCAATAATAAGGACGTGCAAACGTCTATTATTGATAGCTTACAAAGATTAGGTAGTAAGTTGTGCTCTTTACATCAAGCGTTCGCAAGCGGTTCAAAGGTGGCAAAGAAAAAGTCTGAGTCTATTACAGACTTACAGAAACAAATTGCAGAGTTACAAGCTAAACTTGCAGAGGCGCAAAAGTAAGTACCACAAAATAGGTAGCTAGAAAATACTAGCTATCTATTTTCCCCGCTGACTATCTGACCGGTAGCCAGTGGGAAATTTTACTCCAGGTTTTTCAACTTGGAGCGGGTCGTCGTACCCTTATTTTTCCTATCACGTTTAAGCGTACATTTGCGGGTCGGTGCCGCATAAGGGAACAAAACAGAAATTTTGGTATTATTCCAGAGAGAGAATTTATTCTCCCTCAGGGGATTTATTGTCAAAATTTCAGAGAGCTATCCGGCAAACGAATCTGTAGTGATACAGAAAGGCGGGCGAGAAATCCCGTCGAGGGTAGCGAGAGAGCACAGAGCCACCACGATACCGAATGAGATGAGGCACGTGGAAAGAGTAAGAGCCGTAGCTGTGCAGTTATCTAGCGAGATAACGGACGGATAAATCATAATTCATATTCTACCGGTTTGGAATTGTCCGGTCGGGCTGGTTACCCGAGAATCAATTGTGTGTGCAATCACGATTGCAGCGTTCAAGGTACACACTATCCACGCTGACTGAAATCGGTTGCTTGTCATCCGTGCGAGATTTATCTCCTCAGAAATAAACAAGTTGCTGGCAGAAGCATAAAATCTGTAGGGTGTGAGCCACGTAGTTAAGACGATAAAGATAAAACGTGGTGCAAAGATGCACATCCTGGCTAACGGGGCGGGGAGAAATCTCCGCTCTACAATTATGAACCATTTTAAAATTAGAATTATGAAAAAGATATACACGTATTATCAGACAAACGAGGTTAATATTCTTGGTGGTTACATGACATACTCCACATTATCGGAGGCTTTTGATGCTCTTAATCCTGAGTGTGGCGTGAACACTATCACCGCCGTTACTATGGCAAACTCGAAGTGGTGGAACAATGGCAAATACACCGGTTATTTGAGTGACGTTTTGTCGATGGGCGTAATTTACAGTGCCTAAAATCTCCCTACACTTGTAGGGAACAATAACCAAATTATTAGAATTATGAGTACGATGAGAATTAAATGCCTCGATATGAAAGAGGTTGAGAGTATCATTGCAGATGCTCAGGAGATTTTAAGTCACGTAGAATTCGGGTCTTTGCAGAATGGTGTGCTTACATTATTCTGCGTGGCGTGAGCCTAAAAATCTGTAGCCAGTACGATAATTGTCGTGTGTGGCTACGGAACAATTACCAAAAAAAATATAGATATGAAAGCAAGACAGATTATTTATTCAAGTACGATAACTGCGCTTGGATTTATTCAGGCATCGCCAATATTCATTTGCTTGGCAAGTACGATAATTCTCCTGAATGTGCTTGGAATTCTTTACGGAATTCTGCTTGTATATATTTGGAGCAGTACGGAAAAGGGTAAGTGGTATTTCCGTGAGCTGTGGCGATCCACACTCCGCTTGGAGAATTTCATCCTTCCTGGAGTTTAAGAGATTTGGAAAGTACGATAATTGTGCTTGGAAACATTTAGCTAAATTCTGCTTGGTGAAATCCAGGCAGTACGATAATATAACCAATTAAGCAAAAGAATTATGGAAAAGAGAATCAGCAAGGGCGTGCTGTCAGCTGCGCTCATATTAGTTACAAGTTTCGTGTGTGGCATTATTGCTATCGCAGGATTTCTGCTTGGAGATTTTCAAGCCGTTTTATATTCTGCGGTTCTTGAAATGTGCGGTCTGTTTATAATTGCTATAATGATAGATGCCATCCAGCAGCAGATAGAGGATATCTGTGACTAGCCAAAACTACCGCTTGGAGATATTCGGGCGGTATCTAGTATTAACCAAATTATTAGAGAAATATGGATAGAATATTAAAGCAAGATTTGAGCAAGAATGAGGTTATAGACCTCTTGCGTGGAATGGACGCACAGGAAGTTGAGGGAAATTTCTCTGTACGTCGTGTCCTGATCAATACACAGGCGTGTGACGTATTCGGTGGAGAACCTGAGGACTCTTATCCTCTCATCCCCGGTACGTACATGGCATTGTATTACAAGAGTATTGTCGGAGACCCGTATCCGCTCTTTGAGAGAATATGTGAAAACATAATAAATGACGAGAACAAGAGCCAGACTCTCCTGAATGGCGATGGCATTATTCTGATTTTCCTGCTCAACAAGTACGAGTAGCCAAAAATGTGCTCAGGCATTTTCCTGGGCATACTATGTAGAACCCATTAAACAAATTGAATTATGTTAGACAGAAAATCACAGAAGAATTTTGAGCGTGCGCTTATGCATGAGATGGAGAAGATCAAGATAGCAGCGCGCCAGTGGCATAGCAACAATACTAAGGGCTACAGAGATTATCGTAGCAAGAAAACTATCTCCAAGAGCTTCTCTGAGATAGCGGTGCTGTGCATGAGCTGAAATGTGCGTGGCGGTTGTCACGCATACTATTCACCAATATTTTAGATTATGAAGAAATTAGAGAATCCTAAATGGGAAGAGAAGAGCAGAGAATATCTGCGCAACAAGATTCTGCCTAGATTGCAGGAGATTCAGCGTGACATATTCGGCAAGAATAAGATTGGTCTGGAGGTAGACGTAGATCCTGAGGGCAAATACATCGTCTGCCATGCCTACACCATCATGTATGGTAAGGTCAACAAATACCTACACCTACATCTCTCCTGCGTGCTTGACAGAGAAAAGCTGGAGTCCGAGTACGAAAAACTCACAGACTTCATTAAGGTACATTCAGCCTAAAATGTGCGTGGCAACTGTCACGCATACAATTATTCACCAAAAATTATAGATTATGATAGATGAAGAATACAAGGAGAATGTAGAGTACATACGTTCTACCATCATGCCAAAATTGCAGAAAATTCAGAGAGATTTGGCAGAGAGTCTGCCAGGCGTGAGCCTTACTGTCAGATTAGACGGAGAAACCGGATCTATGTCTGCTCATGCTGCTGTCTTTGATGATACGTGTAAAGTTACAGACTGCTGTACCGCAAATTTCTTTTATGTGGATAACAAGGAAGAAATTGACGATGAATACAACAAGCTCGCAGAATTTCTCAAGAAGTACACAGCCTGAAAAATGAGGGAGATAAAACTCCCTCTCCTATAAACCAAAATGTAGAATTATGAGTAAATGGGTACAATTTTATCATAAGATTAACAAGTTTGACCTTGTGAACATGAGATTCATCGATGAGGTGAGCGTTGTGGAAATGGTGGGCATGGATTCTGTCATGCCTATCGATGGCAGATTGAGTCTGTCATCCATACGTGCTGAGATACAGAAGAAAATCGAGAGCATGAAGAATATCGAGGGCTTTGACCCTTGTGCATTCTCCATCCTCACCGGTCCTACGATTCTGTGTGCTTCAGAAAGTCCGGTGTACAATCTCTGAGCCAGAACTGGGCAGTACGATAATGTGCTGCCTGCTATTAACCAATCAAATTTTGAATTATGACAGACGGAGACAGAAAGTTCCTTGCCAGGCTCGTAGCGAGTCACAAGGCAGTTATCAGCGAGGAGTGCAGACGCAAGAACCTCGACAAGAGCGAGTATTTCAGACGCGTAGCGCGTGCAGACAAGAAAGCTCTGGAGATTGAGCAATCGTGCATGCGTCCTCGCAAGTTCTAGCCAAACATTCTGTGCAGTCTATCTGCACAGAAACCATGTTAAACCATCAAAATTAAAGAATTATGGAGAAAATGACACAGAAAGAGTTGAAGAGACTCGTTAGAGTAGGAGCTGCCAAGGATATAACACACAGTTCAAGCCGTGCAGCCATCCCGGAAGAATATAGTCAGGTAGGCTATTCTTCCGGTGTGTACGGATGCAACGGAATGCTGTTCCGTGGTCACAGCGGAAAGCTATATGCCATTTGTGCAAGAACTACGGCTATCTGGGTTTTCGGCTAAAAGTACGGGTAAGCGTATGGTGCGCTTGCTCGTTTCTATTATCAACCAAAATACAGAAATATGAATATACAGAAAGTATGGGATGCGTTTATCAAGGAAAATGATAATCCATCATTCGTAAAGATGGCATATGCCGTAGTAGAGCAGCTTGGTGGTGTCGATGAAGACACGATATTGAATTCTCTCGATAGTTGCAGAAATGCAAATGACGGGTACACTGGATTCTGTTATCCTTATCAGACAAGCAAGTTCTGGAACGAGAACAAGAGTGCTATCATGGAGAATATGCACGAGCTTGCCGATGATTTGGGAGAAGACCTTATCACGATGATTAAGGGATTCGGGAATTTCAAGGACGACAAATCTGTCACCTATGATGCTATCGGCAAGGCTCTGTATGCTCCTTTTAACGAGGGCGAGAGCAGAAATATCTACGACACATTTGCCAAGTATGCACTGGAAGAGGTTGCAAATCGATTCCAGGACTGGTGGTACGATCAGGATGAAAGTGATTTCGATGATTAGCCAAACCAATCCTCACTCTCACGGGTGGGGATTTCTATTAACAAAAAATTACAGAATTATGAGTGATTTAGAGAAAATACTGAATGACGATTTACTGAAGTGTAAAATCGTTGAGTCAGTAGAGAATCCTGTTAGGCGTGTGGGCCTCATCAAGTGGACGCACGGCAATTCATTCTCTATTGCAGAGGTACGCAAGGATACCGGTAAGCTAGAGGTCACAGACTTGAAAGCTGCAAGTGGTCTTGATGCATACAAGCATTTCTACAAAAATTATGGCGACATTGCTATATGTGGCTAAAACTCCCCACGATAATGTGGGGAACCATTATGAACCATTAAACAGATGAATTATGGAAAAGAATATTTGGGAATATGTGATGAACAACAAGGGTGAAGTTGTCGAGAAAGTAGCCGATTATATCGGTGTGGCAAGTTTTGCCGCGGTTATCGAGAGCCTCTATCGTGAGTGTCTTGAAAATTTCGATGACGCAGAAGATCTGGAAGAATACATTGCAGATGTATTCGAAAAGAATATCCAGTCTCTTGCGTGGGAGTTTACCCATAAGGCAAACAAGGAAATGAAGAAATATCTACATCTTAATGACCAGCACATGAATGGCAATTTTGCCAATCTGTACGAGGACTACCCTAAGCACAGAACAGGTGTTTGGTGGGCATCAGACTACGATGGCGACGATTACTACGATTTGTATCCTCAGATGGTAGCCAGACTTGATTCCGCAGAGGACAGCGAGCAGGCGAACGAGGATAGAGCGTACCTAGAGGAATGGTATTTCAAGGCGTTCGGCACGTACAACATCAGGTACAATTTCTCGAACGAGCTTGAAGAGGTTCACTCTATGATGGAGGAAGATTACGAGGAAGCCTAACAATATCCCCTAGCATGGGGGTATTCAATGTTAAACCATTTAAATAATTAGATTATGGAATTTAGAAAAGGAATTATCTACGCAGGACTTGTTCCTGTAGTAGGCGGCATGATGTGGGTTTCAATAACGCCAGACGCTTCAGATTCGGTTCATTTCTGGAAGAAGAAGCAGTGTGAATCGTATATCCGTAAGAATTTCTCGGGAGAAGAGAAGAAATATCTCCTCTCTCAGCTGAAAGAAGAGAAAAGAAGAGCGAAGATATACTCATGGGCAAGACTTTAAAACATACCTAACCAAGGGGAGCTTGCATACTCCTCTTCTATCAACCAAAATACAAAGAATTATGAAATTGAGACTTTATCACGACACAAGAAAGGAGTTCCGTTTCTGTGTTGACGCATGGACCATTTACGTTCCTTACCCGAAGTGGTTACGTAAAGAGCGTTATGACGCAAAAGGAATTTACCTAGGTTGTTCTCCTACGGAGTATGGGATGATCAGGTGTTGCTGGTGCGAGGACGAAATTACGATTACACGTAATCGACCTTATCTCGGCAAGCGCATTGACCCAAAGACAACATCGAAGGCTTTCCAGAAGATTTTCTATAAATTGGAGAAGCTTTGGAACGAGGCAATCACCAAGAACACGAATGAAGCGTGGGAAGCATGGAACAGAGCCTAAAATTGGTAGCCATTTGGCTACCTGCCAATAACCAAATACAGAGAATTATGAGTAGAAAAGTAAACGAGAAATGCAGATTATATTTTTTAGGACATTGCCATGCGTTCCTTGGTGGAATGTGTAGCGGCATCAAGTGTGGATTCAAGAAAGGAAAGGAGGCTACACTATGAATCAGAAGATTACAATTTCACAGAAAGGCAGTAGAACAATCTACAGACTTGGCAGACGTATAGTATGCTACAGGGATGGTTACAGAGTTTATTTCGGTAAGCCATCAGATGTTACACACAACACGTTCGATGCACTATCAGAGAATATAGCACATGAGTATTGCCTGAAAGTTTGTGAGCGCAAAAAGTGGGAGAGGGTAAAATACAGCAATCCTGTGGCTTACAACGCCCACAGAGTATTGAACGCATTAGCCTAAAAACGGAGGGAGCAATCCCTCTGACATCATTAACCAAATTATTAAAGATTATGAAGAGATATTACGTATCAGTCACAGAACATTTGAACAAGGTAGTCAGCGTTGATGCTGAGAGTGAGAATGAAGCCGTACAGAAAGTGCAGGATGCCTATAATAATAGCGATATTATTCTCGACTCTGAAAATTTCGCAGGTGAGGTAATTGAGATTGAACCAGACCAGCAGTTCTGCTCTGATTATGATGATTCTTACGAGCACATCGACTAGCAAAACTGGGAGAGAAATCTCCCTACAAATAACCAAAACATTATAGATATGAATAATTTAGATGAAAAGAGAGCGCGAGAGATAGCCGATCGTCTCGAAGAAATCCGCAGAGAAACGAACAGCTGTAGTGTACACAACACGAAGCCTCTTTCAAAAGAAAGACTCCTGGAGCTGTATAGTGAAGAGAATGAACTCATTGATGAGTACAGGGATTTATGGAAAGCTAAAAAGCGCAGCTAAGGACTGCGCGCAATAACCAAAACAAGAAGAATTATGAATGAAGACAAAATCCTAGAGATGTTCTTTGAGAAAGCCAGATGGCAGTATGCCATTGAGAAAGGCTTATTCAAGGACATGAACAAAGCAGTAATGTATCAGCTGACGACACCAGAGGCTCGTCTGGCTATGTATCAGAGGATCAAGAGCGGCAATTACAAGATAATGCCACCGCATACAGCCAAGATTCCGAAAGACAACGGAGATTTCCGTACGGTCTATGTGAATGAGGCTGTTGACAGAATTCTCCTTAGCATAGCCAACGATCTCCTGTTCGAGCTGATGCCAGAGATGGTACATCCACGCTGTACGTCGTACCAGAAGGGTATCGGCTGCGGTCGTGTGGTGCAAGATGTGTCTCGGATAATATACTCGGCAGATGGTAAAATCATCGGATTCAAGTCCGACTTATCCAAGTACTTTGACAACGTGCCTATTCGATTCATCGACTGGGTATTTGACAAAGTAGAGGAGAAGCACGGAAAGTCTGCGCTGATAGATGTCATCCGTGACTACTATCACACAGATATCTATTTCGATGAGGACAATAACCTCTGTGAGAAGTATCAGTCCCTCAAGCAGGGATGCTCTGTTGCTGCATGGCTGGCTGACGTGGTTCTATACCATATCGATGAGATGTTGTCGAATCTGAACGGATATTACGTCCGTTACTCTGACGATATTCTCTTTGTAGGCGAGGACTACGAGAAAGCTATGGGTATTCTGAAGAGTGAACTGGAGAAGATGCAGATGACGCTCAACCCGAAGAAAGTCGAGTATCTTGACGCTAATCACTGGTTCAAGTTCCTCGGATATTCCATCAAGGGTCACAATATCTCTCTTTCGTCCACACGTATCAAGACCTTCCAAAAGGAAATTGAGAAGAGGACGATAAAGAAACGTGATACCACGATGACGAAAGCCATCAATGCAGTAAATAGGTATCTCTACAAGGGGTACTGCGATTATTCCTGGGCTACTCAGGTTCTTCCGGTCATAAACGTGAAAGAGGACATCGACAAGATCAACGCATTCGTCATGGACTGCATCCGTGCGGTCAAGACAGGCAAGAGTAAAGTTGGTGGTCTCGGATACGTAAAGACTCAGGCTGTAGGTTGCATAGACCGAGGCCGTGGAAGAAACGTGAAAGCAAACAGGGGTAAGACAGAGAGCGAAATCAAGGGGTATCTATCGATAGGTTGTGCTCAGAATGCCTTGCGAACTAGCAGGGCAGCGTACAACACGTTGGTGAATACCCTGTAGATGAGCATCCTAGCGCAAGGAACTGTCGGAATGAAGAAGAATGTTTAAACATCCGGTCTCGAAGATCGCGGACCTATCTCCGAATCAGAGATGGTCCTGCGATCCTCTCCACCAGGATATTATCAAGCTAATATAGCTATGCGCAGTATCTTCTGACAGGCAGACTCTGTAACCGAGCACACGGACGCGGAAGAAGGACGGGCAGATTCAGGCTAGCGCCTCTATAACGGGATTTGTCGACGATGCGTCCAAGTTCGCAAGTTTGCAACTTGAGACGGATTGTCGACGAATTCGCGCACAAGGCGTAGCTCATCAATGAAGTACAGAGATGTGCCAGTCCGTATGACTCTCGCAGGTGGCGCACACCACCAATCCCTGACGGATGGCTGAAGTTTATGCAACAGGTCTCTTAACCAGACTCTGGATCCAGGACGTCGTCGTATACTACTTACGACGTCCCAGGATCCTGAGTCTGGCGAATCCTGTGTCAAATCAGAAACATAAAGTATTGTGCCTAGCCGCCGGTCAGGGAATTACCCTAGCACGAGGGTAGTCTTCAGAGGAGAGTGAATTTATAGTGCTGTTTACATGCCGCCGGCCTTCACTGGAATCCCAGTGCCATCCGGCGACTTACAACAGCCCTCGAATCAAGCTGCTATAGCTACGTGCCACACTCTCAGATGAAGACAACGTTATTGCCAAACGAGGTACACAAGGAGGTTGCGTATTTATACCCGCTGGGTAAATAACGCGGGGAGTCATCCTTAGAGCAACGATGCTCCCCGCGTAAACCCAGCTGGTTCCAATCATCAGCCTGTAGCAAGACAACAGACCTATGAGTGTACCTACAAACAACCATGTGAATTGCATCACGACTTATCAAGAGTATGAGGTTTAATATCCCGTAAGGTGGAATACCTGTGCCTGCCGATATCTCCGCAGGCACAGGTATCCAGTCACGGGACCGAATCGAGAACATATATCCATGCAACATAATACATGAGATAAGTCTAGGTTATTGCGAGCCGAATGGTGCGCAAGGAGAATAGATTGTACAATACGGTATCAACCATCCTGAGCATCCAGGTGATTACCTGGATCCGTCAGGACTCAGATACAGTATTAATCAAGACCTTATAGTTACGCAACAGATTCTCTGAGCGCACTCCCATTAACCAATATTTAAGAATTATGAACAGCAGATTACTAAAGAAGCTTGAGGAAATCAAGAAAGAGTACGAAACGTCAGAAGTTTGCATGGGCGAGATGCTTGATTCAGTAAGCGCAGACGGATTCTCTATCGAAGAGGCTCACTGGTTGTATATGCGTGCAATGGAGTGGGCGAACGGAGACAAATTCTATATCCACTTAGGAGAAGACGAAGATGTACTGAGTAAGGATGAACTCGAAGAAGCCAATTTGATAGTGCAAGAATAAGCACTATCCCTATTAACCAATACAATAGAATTATGACATACGACGAGATTATCAATGCAGTTGAGAATGGTGCTAAGTTCACCATCAACTTTCAGAAGAGAACATGTAGGGTGAATGGTAAGATAGTGATGTCCGAGGAAGATAAGCCGAAAGATACACCTTACCTGACACATGCAGTAGTTCTGTTTGCAATAGAACAGAGATATAAGGCATACAAGCATTCTGTACCTTCAGAGCGTTCTGAATCCCATCGCCGCTACTATTTCAAGGCTTTGCCAGAGAAAGAGCTCTCAGACGAAGATATGATGTACGGTGAGCGACGGGAGGTAGCTAGATGTAAGCTGGAGCTATACATACTGATTCAGCTTCTAAGAGGCAACCTTGCGTGGGAGAACAGATGGGGAAGATGGTTCTGGAAGTCAGAAAATGACAGGGACCTGATTATCCTCAGAGACTGGGTTGAGCCAAACAAGGGTGGGGCGTAAGCCTCATCCACCAGAGTTAAATAAATTTTTAGTAACCAATTTAAAATAATTAGAATTATGAAGCAGATTGTAACAATCACTGGTGAGAACTTGAACATCGTAACTAACAATGTAGAGGCTACAGCAGCTACCGGTAAGAAGACCAAGGCGCAGATGCGTCTCGAAGCTCTTAAGGCAGCAGGTGTTGATACTAGTAAATATTTCCCTCTCGGTGATGATCAGCTTATAAAAATCGAAAATGGTGCGGCTATTCCTGTTGATATGGACGATGCAACCATCGATGCGGTAGGCAAGCAGATTGTCGAGGGTGGATATGTAAGTAACTGGAAGCTCTTCCGTCGTTGGGTGATGAGTCAGATGTTCCACATGTTGCGAGACATGGATAAGAGTTATCTGTCATTCAACGAGGTGTTGCAGCGCAAGGGCTACGAGTATCAGTGGCGCATGCTTGAAAATGAGCTCTACGCTCAGATGAAGATGTGTGACCACAAGGACTACGAGAACACCAAGGCGAGATATCGCTGGTTCAACGGTTGCGTAGCATACGATATGGCTATTGACTACATCAAAAAGCTCAGAAGCTACATTGACGACAAGTGCATCTACACTACCAAGAAAGACAAGGATGGAAACGAGAATAAGACATATAAGCATACCTGCAAGGGCAATCCTTATATCCGTCTTCAAAACGAAAACATCTTCGTTGCTGACTTGGATAGAAAGGTATACAATCCTCTCCGTGACCTTGCCAACAAGATGGCTACTGTAGAAGACCACAAGGATCTCTACGATGCCGTTCGCGAGTTCAACAAGAACCGCAAGCATCTCGCATGGGATACCAAGCAGGCTGATGCGTTCATTACTGCCTACAAGGGTTCAGGTTCCTACTACACGATGAGAAACCTCATCATGTTCCACGGAGCAAGATTCCTGAAGAAAGGACGAAAGATGTCAGAGACAAATTCTCTGAAGGAACTTGAGTCTAAAGCCAAGCTCTACGATGAAGAGGGTTGGAAGATGCTCGGTGTACTCAAGCAGCTTATCAAGGACAATAATATCAGCGTCCAGGGCAAGATTCTTGAATGGAAGAAAGCCAAGAGCGAGAACAAGTAATCATCAGACGTAAGGTTCGCCGCCTAAAGAATGGTGGCCCGGCAGCTTGTGTTTACAAGAGCTTCTTCAACGAAGGATCTCCTCCAGTAGCTACTGGAGGTAATCCTTCGAGCTAAAGCTCTCTAGATCGAACTTATAGAGTAAGGCGCCAGCCGGGGACCATTCTAGCCAAAAGTCGGTTACTGATTCGGTAACCGATTCTATGTCTAACCAATAAAATGAAGGATTATGAAGGAAATTAATGTAGATACAAGAAAGTATGTGAAGGCTCCTATTGACGGGAAGAATGTCGTCGAGGAATCACTTCTAGACACCATCTTTGACGATTCGCAATATCTCACCAATAAGTTTTTTTCATTGGGATTTGTCGGAGGTGCACCTACAATGATAGAGTATCACGGAAACTACCTATCTATCAGGAAGCTTCGATCGTGGATTACATCTGAGTGGGGTAGAGAGATTGTCAAACGACTGACTGGCGAATCAAAAAATAGCATATACTATTACGATACGAAGCAGTATCTCGACGAACGCCAGGCTGAGCCTTTAATCTATACATTCTTTCTGAGCACAGATTACCTTACAGTAAGATTTCACTACAATGTAAAAGTAGATGAAGATTAGTCAAACAGGTCAGTCGTTAGCAGCGGCTGACTACTCATATCATAACTAAATTTTGTTTAAATGGTTCAAGCCGGTCTGTCGTGAGACACGCCGGTTTTTTGTTCCACAAGTTTAACCAATCAAATTAGAATTATGAGTAGAAATTACTGGACATTAGGTAAGGAAGGAATGAAGACTCGTCTGTCAAAGGCACAGGCAGCTTATGAGAACGCATTAGAGAACGTCAGCGACTTGCATGTCAAGATCAGTGATGGCAACACAAAATTGGGAGCAATCCCATCTGTTTCGCTCATCCCGGTCATGGATTGCGGTAACTGTGCAATCTGTGCCAAGAGCTGCTACGACCTGCGCAACGACATGATTTACAAGGAGGTCATCAAGACGAGAGCTATCAATTCTGCCATTCTCCACGAGGATCCTGAGCGATACTTTAAGGAGATTGACGGGTATCTCGACTACAGATTTCCTAGAGCCTTCCGATTCCATATCGGAGGTGATATCCAGAATAAATGGTATCTTGACAAGATGTGCGAGATTGCTCGCAAGCATAAGGATACCAAGTTCCTGGCGTTCACCAAGATGTTCGATGTGTGTAACGAGTACCTTGATGAGGGCAACGTAATCCCTGAGAACATGCACATCCTATTCAGCGGATGGCTTGGTCTCAAGATGGATAACCGCCACGGATTTCCGGAGGCGCATCCTATCTTCGAGAGCGGTACATCAGCACCTGAAGGAACGTTGCTATGCACCGGAAACTGCACAGAGTGCCTGAAGGAAGATAGGCTATGCTGGTCTATCGGGAAAGGCCAGGCGATAGGATTCCTTGCACACTAGCCAAAATCCTCGTCAGTAATGACGGGGTACTATGTTTAACCAATTAAAATTTTGAATTATGGCAACAGCAAGAAGAGGTACAAGAATACTCAAAGCTTCTGACATCATGAAGAGAAAGGGCATTGTCCAGAAACAGATGGACATGGACAAGTTCAACGAGGTTGTAGAGAATTTCTTTATGACCCATGAGCCTAAGGAGACGATTCTCCTTACGCCGAAGAGATTCATCGAGATGGATAACCCGCCAGAGGGAGACTTCATCGACTATCTCGATGTCAGCGTGTGGGAGAAGAAGAGTGAGGACCCGGATGACCCGTTCGATTTCATAGACTATCAGTTCATGAAGAAGAACGGAATGCTCCGTCCTATCCTTATGGTGAACGAGCCATTCATCGGCAATGCTGCCGGGTGGCTGAGAGATTTTTGTGGATTCACTGTGAAGAGCAGAACACGAAAGAAGAAGAAGGAATACATCGTGTCTCTGCCTGTGTAAAGCCGAACAAGGCGTGGAACATTATTGTTTCACGCTCCTAGTATTAACCAATTAAAGTAGAATGATTATGGAAATAGTAGATGTAAATGTAAAAAATCTGAGTGAATTCGATATTGAGAACGATCTCTATCATGACACTCTGTGGGAGAATATGTTCGACGATGGCGAGTATACGGACGACGGATGCAACGAGGCTGTAGGTTTCATCTATTCTAACGCCTGCCATGCAGAAGTTTATGGCAACTCTATGGATGTCAGATGGATAAAGGATAACTCAGACAATCTCCGCCTGGCTATGGTGGCAAACGACCTGGTAAATAACCTCATGGGCACAGAGCAAAAGAAAATTATCACCGAGGAAAACAACGGAACCACGCTCCTTACTTACGCTGGTATATATCTTAACATCTTCGTCAATTTCGAGATGCGTCACATACAGATTCTCGCTTACCAGGAAGCCTAAAAAGCCCTCTTCGGAGGGTGCAAGTATTAACCAATTAAAATTAAAAATATGAATGATTTTTTAAAAATAGCAGAGGAATTAGACTGGAGTTATAATGTAGACGATACACCTAACGAAAGAGGTGAGGTTTGCGTCGAGTTAGAGAAGTATTCCCCACAAGACCAAGACTTCATTGTTTCTATCTGGTTCGAGACGGACAACGAGTGTGACTTCGCCGACAAGCTGGAGGAGTACTGGAGAGGCTTTGATCCAAGCGAGGAGGCTATTAATTGGGTCGGGCCAGATGGACACGGAATAAATGGCGCCCCATACGACCTACAAGACATTATCAACGACATGGTTGACTGCAAGGAGATGCTGAGGGAGTTGGTCGTGAAATGCCACAACCAAGCCTACCCGAGAAAGAAGTTCGACAACTACGACAACGGACTTACTTGCAGCTTTGACTGCTATGATTCCACTGACGATGAGATGCAGGCTATTCGTAATATCCTTGCATCTTTGGAGGATGCGAGGACCTACGCATCCGGTCTCTACAACAATCCTAACAGATGGGAGTTGGATGAGATGCTTGGTCGATTCAAGAATATTGTCCGAGATAAGCTAGAGAGCGGATTCACGAACAGAGTTTAGCCAAACCAAACCGTTACATATCGTAGCGGTTTCTATAAACCAAAATATTAAGATTATGGATAGAAAAGTATTGAAAGACAAGATTGATGAGTTGCGTTCAACAGTAAAGATGGAACTTGCATGCACCATCCGTGAGATAATGAGAGAGCACAATGTGCTGAAGAAAGAACTTGGCTGGCCTGTAGTTGTCAACAATAGCAGTCTTGTAGATGTCGTAGAGGTAGGTAGTGGTGATACCGACATCCCGGTTTTCACCATAAGTGTCGGTGCCGGCTATTATAAAGAACCTCACAAGGTAGGTGCATTGGATGATAGCATATCGGTCGAGCTACTCGCTGATATTGCGACCGGGCTGAATAACGAACTGAGTGGATACGTCAGCACTTATGTGGCAAAGTACAGATTCATCTATGACGACGGAACTACGGCCGACATGGATGAGCCTTATGTATTCCTTGCAGAATCAGAAAGAGATGCCAAAGATAAGGCAGATGACTATGCAGAGGTATGGAATGACTGGAATGAAGATACGATAGAACTCGTGTCAGTCGAGAAGCAGACTGCTTCGGAAGGTTAAATTAGCGTTAAAAACGGCAAAGACGATGGTTTATATTATAAACTTTTCGTATCTTTGCCACTAGTAACCAAAATTATAGAATTATGACAGAAGAAATAAGAATCAAGACAAGAGATTGGGAGAGACTTCTGAGCTACACACAGCAGCAGAAGTACAAGACTGCCATCAAGCAGGGTTGGTTCGCCAATTATCACTCCAACGCCTGGAGGCATGACACGTTCTATGGCGCATACATCTGGAAATACCCGAAGCTTATTAAGGTTGTAAGGATGTTCGAAGAGATGCTTGGACATAAGCCATTATGGGAAGACATCACAGACGACAATCTGCGCGACCTCTTCGAGAAGATCCAGGAGAACTACGCTCCCAACTCGGCAAGAACCGTATGTGCAACCATCAAGGCTGTGATACGTGAGAACGATGCTACCAGGGAAATTCCTAGTCCTACGTTCGGCAGAATACTTAGAGCGAAGGCTGTGCCGGTCCAGTCTGTATATCTCTCTGATGAGGAGATAAACAGAATCATAAAGTACAACCCTCACGGGAAAACAAAAAGATATGTTCAGAGAATGTTTATCATGGAATGTCTCTGTGGCGCCCGTTACAGCGACTGCCAGAGAATGACGGAAGAGAACATAGATGATACCGGACACTTCCTCGTCTATGTTACTCAGAAGACAAAGACCGAAGTAAGGGTTCCACTTCACAAGAAGCTCCGCAAGTTCCTCGTATGCGGTACTGGTGACGAGCCTCTTCCGGGTGAGATAGCTGAAAGGACGTTCAATAGAGCACTCCGCGATATCTGTCGTGACTGCGGAATAGATACGAACACGAAGGTGTTCAAGGCAGGAAAGGAAGAGACTGGAAAGAAGTATCGGTTCGTATCATCCCATACCGGCAGACGCTCGTTCGCAACGAATCTCTCAAAGAAGGGAGTGCCTCTTGAGCAAATTGCCGTCATGATGGGACATACCAGTAACGGTATGCCTAATATACAGATGACACAGCGCTACATTGTCGGTAAGACCGAGATTGACAGCAATACACTGAGACTGTTCGGCGTCTATGAAGAAGACCTCGATAACGGAGATGAGGATTAAGCTAAAACTGGAGGTGGTTTGCAGCCATCTCCTGCCATTGTTTAACCAATTAAAATAATGAATATGGTAGAAGATTATACAGAAGAAGAGTTGAATAAACTCATCAATGAGTGCCGGAAGAAGTACGAAAAGCTAGAAAAGGAGACCGTTATGAAGGCTCTGACTGGCGAGATTGGTACGAACTCCGCAATGGTGGAAGAGTTGGAGATACTCAACATCCACTATCACGATGAAATGGATGAGTACGATATCACTGCACCTGACCTGAATCCAGATCTTATCGATAACTTCAAGAGGGCAGAGCGTGATGGCAAGAACGTCATCTTCGAGGCACAGGAATATCTTAAGATCCTGGGAATGTGCGAAGAAATGTTCAACCAGAAGCTATGGGTCAACGAAGATGGCTACATATGCGATGAAGAAGGTAATAGACTTTCCGCCGACAGAGAGCATCGTGTTTTCGAAGTTGTTAAGTGCGGGAAATAAGATATTTCTAGTTTTTCATAGCTAGATTGTTTAAATGAGTGTCCTCTCTTGCCCGTGAGGGTAGGAGGGGATTTTTTAAAACGGCCCCGATTAGCCAAAAATAGGGAGCTTCGGCTCCTGCAATTAATAACCAAGCCCTACGCAACACGGTCAAGCGATAAGAATATGACAACAGAGAATTTAGTTACAGCCAGAAACAAGGTGGATAATGTTTATGAGCTGATCAATGACTTGGTTAGTAATCATAGCATTGATATGCTTGACTTGGCGTACCCAAAGCACGGTGGAAAGCAAGACGCTGGCGCTGTTGCAGAGATGATGCTGCTCCGTCAGAGTACAAACAGCCTGTCTGAAGCTTGCAGCTTCCTTGTCGATAGACTCACGGATGCTATTGGAGACGAAAATGAAGTAAAATAATAACCCTTCAGCCCTCGACATCACGGTTAAGTCATTTCTATGAAGAAGATTTTATTTATGCTGATGTTTGCACTTGTAACGGCATCATCCTTCGCACAGGAGAAGCATCCTTACTACTGTACCATTAGCGGTACGTACAACCTGGCGATGAAGATCAGACTAGAACTTGAATGGGGCGAGCTGAAGCAACTTGTAGCCCTTCGTAACGAGGAGGGAAAGAAGATTGAGTTCAATAACCTCACCGACATTCTCAACTACATGTCAGCGAGAGGATGGCAGTTCGTTACCGAATTGAATTATGACGGACACATACATTACCTTCTGAAGAAGGATGTCTCTTCCCCGGAGGAGGCAAAGCAAGGACTTCGCTTCGATACAGACAAATAGCAATACAACTAGCCGCTTATCCACTTACAGATAGGCGGCTATTTTATTAAGATAGCCACCAAAAAAGCAACGAAAATCACACTTTTTTCTTAAACTACGTTAATTGTAAACATTCTGTACTTTAATGAATATTGCAATCAGCAGATTTCACTTCGCTTGAAACCTTTAGCTATACCAGTATCTTTAAAACGTTTGTCCTCACTTTTTACTTTAATAAGTCCGGTTTATGGTGAAAACTGAACTATTGCACGGAATAGAAAATCGTCGTATCTTTGCAGTGCTTGTTAGAAGTCACGCGCTAGCAAATAAATAAGTTTTATCTAGAAGTTGATTAGTTCAACTACAATGATATACCCTATCCAAAGTTTGGAGCGTGACCCAGACGGCGGATAGGGTTTTTTCTTTACCCTATCTCAAAGTTTCAAGCAAATACATACGAGGTTTAATCCGTGCAGTCCTCTTCGGAGTTATCGACCGATATATAAAACTGCTCTGTCAGGTAAGTTACATTATGGTTGTGTAAATCCCGCAACGTGTCACCTCACGACGGGTGCCCATATCAGAAATGAGAAAGCCGACCATAACGAACAAAGCTCTGTGGGTATCAGAAGACTTATGCTGGCTTTACAAGGAGTACGAACTACTATGGTATATTATATATATTGTAGTTGATAAAAAATAAGGTTCGGCTCGCTTGGCTATCCCATTTATTCTTATGGGTATAGAGGTGTTGTATATGTAAATGAAGAAAAACGTTAAACATTAGTTCTATGGCAAGAATAACAAGAAACAAAGCTGCCGAGATACTGGGAGTATCAAGACAGACTATCAGCAATTACATCAAGGAAGGAATCCTTGGAAGCTACGTAGGCGAACACGGCATCCTGTATGTCAACAGCGAGGATATCGAGAAATATGCTCAGAAATACAAGATGATTGCAGCAAACGAGAAGATGATTGACGAGAAGCTCAAGGAAGTCGAGTATCGCAAGCGCGCAATCAACGTAGAACTCACTGAACTGAGAGACAGAGCTACCGCAAACGGCAAGCTGGCTGCAAACGCTGTAGGCATGCTGTTCGGTGTAATCAATACAATGTCGCATCTTGGTGTATTACCGAATCTTACCTATCGTGAGTCCAGTCTTCTTAAGGACGTCATTAACGGAATGACCTATGACGAACTGTCAATCAAGTACGGCGTGTCTGCAACTAGAATCAGGCAGATTATAGACAAGACTTGCAACAAACTTACCTACAACGAGGATATTGTCATTGCTGAGCTCTCCACGAACAGAGCCTTGCAGTATGAAGTTGAGCGCCTGAAGAAGGTAATCAAGTCTCTACAGGTAAGCTTCGACGAATACCGGCGTGCGAAAGGAGACAAGCCTGTCAGTAGCGCAGTACTTCCTCCGCTGATCCTTTCCAGGGATATAAATGACTGCGGATTCTCTGTCCGCATCCTGAATGCACTCAAAACACTCGACGTATATACAGTAGGTGACCTGGTTCGTAATCTCCGCGGAAGGTCAGAGCTTATGAAGCTCAGGAATCTCGGCAATAAGAGCGTCTATTCCATCCTTGACTTCGTTGAGGAAAACAATCTTGACTTCAAGGAGAACGGAGAGTCTGAGGAAGACTTCTACATCAGACTCAACAACAAGTTATCAAACCAAAAAGATTAAGTACATGAAAATAAGACTAAACAAGAGTACTGGCCGTCTGGAAATCAGAACCGAAAAGAGAATGATAGCCTTCAGTTGCGATATTCTGAAAGGTTCTTATTACCTAGTACCGACTGTAAGATTTGACGTCAGTAGGGCATACGGAGAGAAGAGCATCTGGTTCTTCTTCCTAGGTGCTTTTGTGTTGATTGATATTTTTAAAATAAAAGACTAAGTATATTTTTTTAATTTTTAAACATTATGAGTGTAAAAAACATTATTTTGGCATCAGTACTCGCAATAGTAGTACTCGCCGCAGGTTCAGTTATCGGTTGTTATTTCCATTACAACAACCAGGAAATCTCACTTCGCCAGCAGTCAGAGGCTCAGCGTGGCAAGATTGAGGGTGTTCACGACAAGATGTGGAAGGTTCTTCAGCAGAAGGCACAGGTTACGGATGAGTACAAGTCCGCATTCGAGTCCATCTATCCGAAACTTATCGAGGGCAGATACTCAAAGGGAGACGGCTCTCTTATGAAGTGGATCAAGGAAAGTAATCCTAACTTCGACGTTTCGCTCTACAAGGACCTCATGCAGTCCATAGAGATTCAGCGCTCCGAGTTCCAGACATCACAGGAGAGAATGCTCGATATCATCCGTGAGCACGAGACGCTCGTGAAGACATATCCGGCGAAATGGTTCATCTCCGATACAAAACCTATCGAATACAAGATTATCTCCTCATCCAAGACAAAGATGATTATGCAGCTTGGAGAGGATAACGACGTAGACCTGTTCAAGAAGTAACGGCTTATGGAAATATTCATATTCCTAATCCCATTCGTGGTTGCTGCTTTCCTGTTGATTTTCTTCAGGAAGCAGACCACCTGGTGGGAATACGCAGTACTCATTGTTCCTTCCATCCTCATAGGCATCCTCATGGAGTTCGTGTTCAAACAGTCAAATGCTGCTGACACGGAGTATCTCGGAAGCTACGTGACAAGAATCCGTCATTACGATGCCTGGAATGAGTACATACACCGCACGTGTACAAGGACCGTTGGAAGCGGAAAGAATCAACGTACGGAAACATACGATTGTTCGTACGTAGACAATCACCCTGAACGTTGGACTTATTTTGATGCTAGGAACAAGGAAGAATACTTCATGACCGACAACGAGTTTAATGTAGTCAGAAAGATTCTCGGAACCCCAAGCGTGTTCATTGATATGCACAGGGATTACTACACTAAGGATGGCGATGCTCAGGAATGGGCGTGGGATGGCTCCATTGAAAACTCGTACACATTATCTTCCGAGCACGATTATAAGAATAAAGTGAAAGCCTCACGTTCTATTTTCAAGTTTGAGGATATTGATTATCAACAGGCACGAAAGCTTGGATTGTTCGAGTATCCGGATATCGTTCTTTATGACCAGAACCCTGTGCTTGGACTGAAGATTCCGAAGAACCAGGAGAAGGCGATGAGGTGGCTGAACGGATACTATGGCGAGCGGAAGCAGTTTAGGGTGTTCGTCCTGTTCTTTACGAACAAGCCGGAAGAAATAGTTGAAAAGCAGCGCTCATACTGGCAGGGCGGCAACAAGAATGAGCTTGTCGTGTGCGTAGGAATCGATAAGAACAAAAAGGTTAAGTGGTGCAACGCATTTTCATGGTGTGATAGTCCGGTCGTAGGCGTTAAGAGTAGAGACTGGTTTATGAGCAATCCTGTAAATCTCGAAAAGTACGCCGAGTATATCGGTCCGATTGTAGAAAAGGAATGGCACAGAAAGAACTTCTATGATTTTGACTATCTTACCATCGAACTATCTGACGGGCAGTACTGGGCTATCATCATTCTCTTGCTGATATTCAACATTGTAATGAGCTCATGGATTGTTTCTAATGATTATAAAAACGATTTGTAGCGTGTCAACAACCCACAGGTTAAAGACCTGTGGGCTTGAAAAAGCCCAAGTTGATTAGCCTAAGCACTTCGGGTGCTACGTTAGGAGAGAATATATAGGCACCAACGGATGTTTGTTCAAGTCTGTTGCTCTGCGGTCAGTGATTAAACAGTTCTGTGAGGTAGGAACAGTGTTGCTGACAAAAAACCTTTCCATAACATTGGCGATGAGCATTTAACGGAGAAATCCGACTTACAGTAAAATTAAAAAAAGTAAAAAACGAATGGTTTATGTAATAGGCAAAGAAGGACAGGCACTTATGCCGACTGAAAGATTTGGCAAGGTGAGAAGATTATTGAAAAATGGTCTTGCTCACGTTGTATGCCGTATCCCATTCACAATTCAATTGGATTATGAGACAACTTATTTCGTTCAGCCCATAAGTTTGGGTGTAGATGCTGGTAGTAAACATATCGGCATTTCGGCAACAACAAGTGAGAAGGAATTGTATGCAGCAGATGTAGAACTGAGAAATGACATTGTGGAGAAACTATCTACTCGTAGAGAACAAAGAAGAACGCGTAGAAATAGATTACGTTATCGTAAGGTTCGTTTTAACAACAGAGTATCTTCAAAACGCAAAGGTTGGTTAGCACCATCTGTTGAAAACAAGATTCAAACTCACTTAACTGTTGTAGAAAAAATTCATAAGTTCCTACCAATAACTAATATCGTAGTTGAGACTGCTTCATTTAACATACAAAAGATTAAGAATCCAAGTATATCAAGCGAAGAATATCAGAAGGGCGAACAGCTTGGCTTTTGGAACGTCCGCGAGTATGTTTTGTTTAGGGATAATCATACTTGCCAACATTGCAAGGGTAAGAGTAAAGATCATATCTTGAATGTACATCACATTGAAAGTAGAAAAATCGGAGGAAACTCTCCAAGCAATCTAATCACGCTATGTGAATCTTGCCATAAGGCATATCACAATGGTAAGATAGATATAAAGGTAAAACGTGGTGCATCATTCAGGGATGCAGCATTTATGGGGATTACTCGTTGGACTACATACGAGAGGCTAAAGAATATCTATCCTAATGTAAATATGACTTTTGGATATATCACAAAGAACAATCGTATCACTAATGGTCTACCAAAAGACCATTATGTTGATGCAAGATGTATAAGTGGTAATTCTAAAGCAAAACCGCTTGGGTATTATTTCTACCAAAAGAAAGTACGTTGTCAGAATAGACAAATACACAAGGTTAATTTCTTGAAAGGTGGTAGGAAGAAGCTCAATCAAGCACCATTCTTGGTAAAAGGGTATAGGTTGTTTGACTTGGTTGAATACCAAAATGATTTGTATTACATATTTGGGAGAAGAGATAGCGGATTCTTTGATATTAGAAAATTGGACGGAACAAAAGTAAAAAAAGGTTCTATCAGTTGTAAATACATACGATTGGTAGACATCAGAAGAAGTGTATTAACAGAAAGAAGGAAAAGTTGCTCAATTCCTCCCACAAACTAAAGATTTGTGGGTTTCCTTGAGCTAATTTTATGAAAGAAAGATTAAAAATGATTTTCGACCGCATTGACATCTTTGTCGTGTGCATCATCCTCGGGAGCTGCCTCTGTATTGCGGAGGCCTTTCTTGGAATCTGGGACGTGTTTGCTGACAGTTTTGTCATTACACTTCTTGCTACCGAAGTTTGCTACACTCTCCGCTGCAACGAGAAGCTTAAAATAGAGTTGATAGAGACAAAGGAAAAGCTGAAGAAGGCGGAGAGTGAACTAGTTAAAGTTAACAGGAAGCTGACGTATACAGAGATGGAACTGGAATCAGCCCGTCTACAGGTCGCCAGAAAGAGCAAGGTCGTAGACGTCTATAGACTACTGCGAGATCTGTGGAAGAAAAGATGGAATTGCGAACACGCCAAGGTCAATTACTGCAAACGCAAGATAACATCGAAGCAGCTTGTTGATGCGATGAATCATGCAGAGAAGGAGGAATCTGAGATTTCCGATAAAATCGTTGAGGTTGACAAGGAACTCAACGAGCTCTATAATTAGATACTTGCCATAAAACAACTTTCCCCACGTCATTTGCCGATGGCGTGGGGATTTTATTTGTTAACCGTTCAGATAGTCTATGACTTTTCGGTTCGCCTCGTCAACTGCCTTGTTGTCGTATTTGACATAGATGGCTGTAACCGTTTTCTCCCATACGGAGTGGCCCAGTGCTCGACCGATTGTTTCGAGTGAAATACCTATCTCTGACGCAAACGTCGCCCAGCTATGCCTGTTGTAGTACGAAGAAATCTTGCTGTCGATAGGGTGAGGTGATGACTTTCTCATATCCTTAGGATCCTTCGGGCCAATCCTTCTCAGCGTACGGTTCATGTTGTTCGTGAAGTGGTCCACGTCGAAAGTTCCTGCGTCTTCGAAGAACCTGAGCAGGTACTGCGGCTTTCTACTGCGGTATCTGCTTATTATCTCCATAGCCTCTGGCTCCACCTTAATGTCGTACAATCTACCTGTCTTGTTTCGGTAGTAGCTTATCCTACCATTGCGGAAATCCTCCTTCTTTAGCGTAAGGAGGTCAGAAACATTGATACCTATGAGGTAGAACCCCAACATAAAGAAATCGCGGTACAGGGCCTGCTTGCCGTGTAATTTGGCATCCCTAAGTTCTCTCATCTGCTCCAGTGACAGACAGCGCTTCCTTGTTTCCTCCTTTTTGAGCTTGATATAATGGAACGGAAAGTTCTGCGTCTTACCATCATCGATGGCCTTCTTGAATACTGCCTTGATGTGTGTGATGTCGTTCGAGATACCATTGGCCTTCCTTCCCTTATCCATCTCATGTCTGATGAACCCTTCAAGCCAGTCCTTTGTTATGGTGTTGAAACTGCACTTACCGTCGTATGCCTCTACGCATCGGTAGGTTCTCTCATAGCTTCTCCTGGTATTCAGCCTCTCTCTTGTCTCAGCGAATGCCTTCATAAAACTGAGGAACGGAGACTTGTCTTCTTTCTTTGCTCCCGTACAGAGCTCCTTCAGATGTTCCTTCATCATATCCGGCGACTCTTCATGATGGTCAAGGATATAGCTCTCACACTTGGCATACAGCTCAGCAAGTCTTCTCGTCTTCGCTTTTGCTGACTTGTCAGACTTCGGAAACATCATGCCGGTGAACTTCTCGGTCGTCTGCAACCCGGTGTAGACATAGAACCTCTTCGTCATGTGGGTTACCGAGAAAAATACCTTGTTTGTCTTTGACTCTACATATACCTTCATAGCGATGATTTCTTTTGTAATCCTTCACTTTACATGCAAGTAGCACTTGCATATTACTTGCAAAAAGCACCCTTGAAACACCTTAAAACACCATTTTTGTGGTATTTTCATGTAAAATAAACGGATTGTTGTTTTACTACTATTGCTGATACACAGAGACTTACAGAGTTAGGATGCCCAATTTTGTACTGTAATCAT
>ERZ780020.24-NODE-24-length-31053-cov-3.36038_pt1 | contig 31053 bp, 30 predicted proteins | sample MGYA00511865_ERZ780020 | MGnify/ENA primary metagenome ERZ780020 (study PRJEB29588, sample SAMEA2163271) | human gut metagenome | biome: human gut; feature: human-associated habitat; material: faeces | place: Denmark | collected 2008/2010 ...
CGCTTGAAATCTTTCTTGCAGAAAGACCGGTCTTTCTTGCTAAATCTGCTATAGTAGTCTTATTTTCCCTAGATAATATTTTTAAAATAAGAGCCTGAATATCAGACAGTTCTTTCTTGCACTCTTTCTTGCACTCTTTCTTGTTATTTTTGCCTACTTGTATTCCCAAGCAATCCGACATACAAGGAATGTCAATCAAAAAATATGTTCTCCTTCTGTTTTGCCGTTATAATCTGCTCGTGCTTATGCTCATTGTTATAGAACATCACGGGAATCCATTTCGAGTTTTCCACCGAGCGACGCACCATTGTCATCGGTTCGTACGATACGAAACTGATGTAGGTCAATGTGAGCCATGACAACGGGTAGTATTGCTTGAAAAAGCCACAGCCCACCGAAGGCGGAACGGTAAAACCATCGTTCGTTACCGATGTGCCGAATTGCTCGGCAACCATCTCCATCCAATCTTCTGGCTTATTGATTGCACAAAATTCTATCATCATTTAGAAAACCTAAGAAATTTAAATTTTCTAGGAACGCTTTCCAACTTTAACTCTTTTCGCAAATCCTCCTTAAGTAAAACCAATAAATCTAATGCAGAACTTTCTTTGTTTCTTGCAATCTCTTCAGCGAATTGTTGTGCTAATTCAATTTGCCGGTTTGTCCCAAAAAGTTGAATGTCTGCAATCGCAGTTTCTATTTCCGTATTATATCTATTGTCTTTTCTGTTGGATGCTTTTTCTAACTTACCCCATGCTTGAATTAAGTATTCTATTGTAACTTCTTTCTTCTTGATTTGGGTGTTTTGACGAATAGCAAAGATATAGACTACTATCCAGCCAATAACTGTGATTATACATTGGATTATTAAATCGTTATTCATGCCTCGTTATATTCCTAATTTCCGCAGCACTATGAGTTAGCATTTTTATAAGTATCTAAGCAACAAAAAGTTGCTCAGGATTTTGCCATGTCGGATTTTTCACCTAACTTAGTGCTGCACAAACAAGTATAGCAAAATCTCCGAATGACATGGCAAATGTACAAATAAAATCCGAAAAACTCACTCCTTTTGGGAGAATCTTTCCGATCATAGAACAATTTGATGCTCTTTTGGCTCAATCCATTGACTCCACTATATCCACTGTTCAAGCGAACTTGACCCGCCACAGCCTCACTCTTTATTATCTTTTATTATTCTCGCAGGATTCCCCGCAATGATCACATTATCGGGGAACGTGCCACTCACAACACTTCCAGCTCCTACCACGACGTTCTTTCCCAATGTCGTACCTTTTAATATGATGGAGTTGGCTCCAAGGAAGCAGCCCTCCCCTATCACGACAGGGCGCTTTTTCAGAAGATCAAGTCGTTCCACAGGGTAACGCTCACTATAGGGTAAGGGGTGGAAATCATTGTCTATGATTTTACATCCCGAACCAATATCAGTATTGCGCCCAATGGTAATGCTTTCCATTGAGGAGATGGTACACCCACTCATCCCAACCCCTTCGTTGATAATGATCTTTCCACCGTTTTTGCCATTATAATGCAGCGTTGCGACAATCCAAACATATTGCTGAAAGGATGGGAGAGAATGTTGATTTTACCCCCCCCAGCGTTGTTAAAAAGGATATTAGCCCCTTTCATAGCACACCACGCTGAAGCCCCTAAAATATACCTACTTGCGATATATAATGCGGCATTTCAAATACAGCAAAAAAAATACACAGTACGAATCATCATTTCCATAGTTATCTTCAAACAGAGCCAACGATCAATAATAACATCTCGATCGAAAAGACTTCACTATAACTCCATTACTTAGCAAAAATTATCAATCACCAGTATCACCTCACGCTTGATTTAGTAACAACATTTGAAACGAATGCGTTTACTTCGTCCAAACTAATGTTATCCCTCTGGAAGAAACAGATATTTTCTTTCAACTTCTTCTCATCCCAATTCCACCATTCCAATTCCAAGAGCCGTTGAATAATCTCGGGCGAGAAACGGTAGCGAATCACCTTGGCTGGCACACCACCAACTATAGCGTACGGGGGAACATCCTTGACAACCACTGCTCCTGCAGCAACGCAAGCACCATTTCCTATATGTACTCCTCCTTTGACAAGTACATGAGAACCGATCCACACATCGTTGCCAATAAAAACACGCTCATTCTCGGACTTGTGGGTAAACACCTCGTTTTCTACCCAACATTCCTGAAGCGCATTGATCTTCTGCGTGAAAATCGGAGACGTTGAAATACACTGCATCGAATGACTACTCATTCCAATGCGACAATGATCAGCAATCGAACAAAACTTGCCTATCTCCGCATTCTCTATGTCAGTATTGGCAGCTATATAAGAATATGCCCCGATTTTTGCTCTCTTAGCCTTTACTCCACGATAGATATAGGCCGATTTATCGACCTCGGCATTAGCAGAGACAAAAGAAAAATTCGAGATTCGGGGGTTAAAGAGGTTTTTCACCATCCCCTTTATATAATGTGCTATTGGAAACATATCACTTCAAATTCTTCTTTAAAACTTCAATTTGGAAATATGGATTCCATTCGTCGTCTATTTCCTTCATACACGCACGACGAACCTCATCGCGTTTTAGCCCGTTGTCATCAAACCATCTGTCAATTTGTCCTGCAAGGTCGTTCACGTTGTCCCGTTCGAAATACGAACCCGTAACACCCTCTTTAATCGCCTCAAACTCTGGCATCTGGTAAGGAAAGTCATTATGGGTGATACATGGAGTACCAAACACCATAGCGTGCATGGCAGTAAGTCCAATATTACCAGGTGCCACGCAGAGATCAGCATTGTATATAAGCGAGCTCAACTCAGTTTCATCATAACAAGGTCCATAAAACCAAACTTGCTTTTCAAGGCCAAGACTCCGTGTCAACCGTTTCAACTCTTCTGCCTTCTCGCCACCACCTATAAACGTCAAATTATAGTTCCGTCCCTTATCACGACACACAACCATAGCTTTCAATATCTGATCCAGCTTTTTCACAGAGGTAAGTCGGCCCACAAAGAAAAGATTCTTATTATCATTACCAAAATGCTCTTGGTAAACAGACGTTTCCTGCAATTGTTTCCTTACTTCTATTTGCTTGTCATAAGCCAACGAGTTATGAATCGTATATAGCTTGTCAGGATCAAACCCTTCCTTTATCATTAACTTCCTCGCATAGTTGCCATAGCAGAACACCCCACCATTTGGCAAATGAAACAAGACCTTTTTTATCAGCTCCTCAATTCTCGTTTCCTTTCCATACCAGGCATGAGACCAAAAATATACTTTCTTTTTTGGTTTGAAAAGCCGCGCAAGTACACAAAACGCCCATGTGCTCAAAGCACGGGTCTCACCAAGAAGGATATAGTGGTCATAATCCTTGAACAACTGTGCAACGATCTTGGGTTGCCAATACCAGCCACCCAAGAGACGCCTAGTATGAGTCTCCGTCACGCATCCTTTGAGGAGCGCATAATCCATTTTCTTCACATCACTCATCGCATCGCCAAACACCCATCCACAATTAAATGTTTTATCAATCAAGGTAAAGATATTTGTGCGATAGTGCTGTGCAAAATTATATATTATACAAAGTTTCATTGTTTTTTATTTAAGTATAGAGCACCCATATCGTCCAACGCTTTGTTAGACCATCGGTGGAAGACGCACCCAGCAGGGGTAAGCGTTATTTCGCCAAACCAAATACGAGATCCATTAGAATAAAGGTCAATACGGACCAAATCCATATCTGCAGCTAAAGTTTCTGCACACTTAATCATATCTTTCAAGTTCTGCGGTCTTGGAATCAAAGGGATTGTTTTGTCAAATCCCTTATAGTAGTCATACATCGGTTGCCAATCCAAAGAATATGGAAGATAATCAGCATGGCCTGTTTCACGCCCACTACAAGCAAGCACACATACAACCTTACCATGGATGCACATAAATTTATAGTCTGTAGGAAAACCACCTCCTCCGTCATCTATAAATTCTTCGCAAACTGCACACTTTTCTATCTTTGAATAGTGTTGTTCTGTATAACTATAATCCTTGACCTTAAACCATTCTGCAAGTTGTTGCTTGCATTTTTTGACCTCCAGTTTTGATTTATCCAGACATATAATATTCATACCTGCCCCAAAATTCATTTTCAAAGCAAACTTTTCTGGTAAAGTATCAAAGATAATGTCGTCGGCAGAATCATAATGGTTTAATAAAGGTATCAAGGTGTTTTCATAACCTTTTTCAGTAACATATTTCCGAACCTTATATTTATCTGCCAACTCAAAATATCTTAGAAACTCTCCTTTTATAGCTTTCTTATACCATATTTCGGACAAATCTTTCGGACAGATAAGATTTGGGATCCTTTTATGGTTATGTATATAAGAGATGCAATATGAAAGAGACGGAAACACTTTTGCGACAAAGCGTACATTGATTTTTTGTAATATATTCATTTCAACCTATTAAGAATTTGAGATAATGCTTGTAAAAGCACAATGCTGACGGCAGGTATTCATGCATTAAGAGGTGTCGTAGGTTGTGCTTACTTGCATTATCCTGCTTGATTTTATTCAACGAATACATTTTCACATCAAAAGCTTCATACCGTTTTTTATGTTGGTAACATGATCCATTAATAAGAATATCCATATTTTTTTTCCATACAGCGAAAGATAATTCTGACAGATATGTTTTATACGAATTTACGTAAATTCCCGTATATTTCTCTGGGTTTAAAATGATATCTTTTATGCGCTCAACAAAACCATTTAAGTCTTTATGAGGTATAACATATCCATTATACCCGTCTTTTATTATTTCCTTGCAGCCATTGTCAAAATCAGATGTTATTGCTATTGTTCCAACTCGCATGGCTTCTAACAAGGCCATCGGACACCCTTCTCTACGCGAGGGGGTTAGAAAAATATTAGCTTCATTCGATATTTGTATCGCATTGTCCCGTGGTATTCGTCCCGTTATAATCAACCGAGGATCATTAGGCAATATATCTCTGATATCCTTAAAGGGCTGTATTTTTTTAAATGGTGGTGTTGTTGTACCCATCCAATAAAACTTGAAATTCAACTCTGTTTTCAGCAATTTGGATACTATGCCAAATATTATTTCAGGAGACTTTGCAGCTGTACCTCCTCCCGTAAATACAATTACCGGGGTCTTTGCCTTTAATTTGTTTTGTAGCAATTGATGCTGATTTGGTAGTTCTCGAACAAAGTTATAAACAACTTCAACTTTACCTCTACAATCAAATGTCTGCTCTAAGTACTCCTTGTTATAACCAGACAATGCGACTACTTTATCAGCATACTCACTATTAAAACCAGCATAATCAGCCTCATCATAACGCAGGGAGTGGCTCACGTTTATAACCTTAATTTCATTATTAAGAAAAGGTGTGAGCAAAGCCATTAATCGAGAGCAACTATTAATGACCACATCTGGCTTAATCTCGTTATTCACAAGCGTTAATACCTCCCGTGCGTTCTTTTCTGAGGTATCCGCCATATCATAATGGTAAACCCTTACACCATATTTATCAAGTGGATACAATGAATCATCGCCAATAAGGACGCTCATCTCAAAATGCTCAGCATAAGAGTTGATAAGTTCCACTGCGTATGACGCAATTCCCCCACCTTTGAACGAAGAAGAAGTTAGTAACAGTTTCATAAAAATCACATCACATTACGGGTAATACCCCATTTCAACAAACGTCGTATAAAGTGCGGCCTTCACAAAGGCTTCCTACTTTTAATTAGCCGTGCTGGATTACCCCCAACTACAGAAAAAGGAGGATAGTCTTTTGTCAACACGGAACACATGGCAATAATACTACCATCAGCTATTGTACGGCCCGAAGTAATATGCACATCTCTACCTATCCAAACATCATTACCTATACGAGTAGTTTTCTTTTCGGTCATTCCCTGCATACACATTGGGACTGTTGTGTCAGAGGTACTATGATTTACATCTAGTATAAAGCAATTTGGTCCCATCATAACATAATCACCTATAATTGTTCCATTTGGAATATGGGCATTAATCCCTATTCCAGAATAGTCACCTATCTCGATATCTAGTCCTGAAGCAAAAAAGGCTTTTCGTTCCACATTTACACCCTTACCACATTTCCTAAAGATTTGTTTACACAAGAATCTTCTAATTACTCCCCCCACATTGCCATAAGATCCCGACTTAGGGAGATACTGAGCGACTCCATAATATACTACCAAACAAAACAACTGCTTTAGCTTCACTTTTTTTCTTGTTATTTTCATATTCAAGATAATTACATATTCATATTTTCAATCAGTTATTTACACCACACAAAAGCAATGAAAATAATACAGCAATTCTATTATTGAATAGGCTAACACAACCTAAAGTAGAACATTCGTATAGACGGAGTCACTGAACGTTCCAATGAAACTCCAGCTATTACAATATATAAATGACAGTATCGTTAAAGCAACACTATCAGTTTCCCTCATACAGTATTGAACAATACAACATATATACAATTTGGTACAAGGAGCCTATCCATGCTATATTAAAAGTCCATTTATGCCATTTAGGATAAATACGATTAGTCCAAAAATAGGTTAACAAAACACATGAGGGTATAAATGAAAATCGCATAAATCGCTCATAAATTAGCTGTGTGTTTATCGAAATGTCAAATGCAAACACGGAGGCCACGGTTACTAATAGAACCAATACTTTCATAAAAACTACGACACTTCTATTGGGTATCGAATAAGTTTTATAAATAAGTATTTTTAACGAGCTCAAGCATAACATATAATAAGGAACACGCTCCAATAATTGTCCTAGGAAATAACCAAATCCTTCTATATAAGAGTCATCATTCATGTAATCCTGACCTCTTTCTATATATGAGTTTATTTCCTCATTACTAGAGGACAAATCACCAATGAGAAATGAACTTAAATATGTACTTGCCAAATACACCAACAATGGAAAGCATAATAAAAGCAGGATCCATTTTTTATTCCATTTATTGGGAACTAACAAGGCTAAAAATGCAATGCAAACTATAAAACCTGCGCTTTTATGGAAAAACAAAGAAGAGAGAATAAAAGACAAGCCAAACAAAAGAGAGAAAAATGAACTAGGTGCCTTCGACACAAGGGCCAAGCCCAAAAACACCATAGCCATAGCCAATGAAGCACGTGCATAAGAGAACCATAATAACCATATCATAAGGAAAAAACAGATAGCCAAATCTTGGTTTATATCAACACGCTTAAATACTTTTATAATTAAGATCGTTGCCAATCCCCAAACGACAAGTCGCCATAGAAAGTAATTATTAGGTGCGATTTCTTGAGCAATTATTTGATAAACAGATTCCAAGGTCCATCCTGTTGAGAGCAATTCTTTGTAGTTATCATACACATGAAAAAAATCACTTCCCCAAAAAGCAAAAACACAAAAAACAACAATTGTGCAATATGCTCCACGCCGTCTAGTTTTGCTCAAACGATGCGGAGATTTTAATGCAGGGAAGACTATTAAATAGCCAACAAGAATCATTATTAAGTTGCACCCTACCAGCCAAGGGTTAAATTTTGTAAGTTCAAACATCATTATCGTTTTAAAAATTTGCGAATAGTATCCTTCTCTGAAAAATACAAGAATAAAACAATTAACAAAATATAGGCAAAAAGTATCATAACATTCGTAATATCGGAGTTCAGTCTAACCATTGAAGTTCGAATAACGAATAGAGAAAGCACAACCGATACCATTACAACGAACGATTTTTCAAAAATTCGTATGTATTCCATAAGTGATAACGAAATACATTTTCGAACATACATAAACCAACTTACAAAAAACATTACAACATACACAACCGTGACAGTAATCGCAGATGCTAATAAGGAAAACCTTCCAAAAAGGGTGAGAAAAATATACATTATAACTAATCTAACAATTGTATACCAAAAAGATAGATTTGTTTTTTTTGTTGCTATAGCTAGTAAGCCATTAGGTTGTCCAATTACAACAAATAACGACCAGATTGCTAATATTTGAACTATCGGAATAGCTTCGGCAAAAGTCTTTCCATAAAAAACCAGAACAATATAGTTACAAAACAATACTACAAGTCCAACTATAGGAGCATTAAACAAGAATGTACCCTTCAAACATAAGACGAAAACTCTCTTTAATTCATTAACATCATCTTGAAAATTAGTGAAAACTGGTAACATTACCTTGTTGGTAATCGTATCAACAACTATGACAAATTTCAACACCAGTTCCTTTGACAAATTATAGATACCTAAAGCACCTACTCCAAGAGTACTACTTATAATTATTATATCAAGTTTCGAAGCAAAATAATCAACAATTTGACTACCCATTTGATAATAACCAACCTTCATTAGGTTCTTTGCTTCCTTGAATTGAATTTTTTGAAATGCAAGTTTATAATGCTTCTGTCCTGTCTTTAGATTCCACACATTTACCATCGCTGTTTGCAACACAGTTGATATAACTAGACTATACACTCCGTATCCTTGCATTGCGAGTATTACTGCAATAATTAACGAAAGAGAAGCTGTTACTATATTACGTATAGCAATAGTTCGAAACTCCATGTTTTTTTGCAAAACCGTGTCGTACAATTTACCCAAACTGACAAAGAACAATTCAGACATCATAATAGGGACAAGTATTAACAAGACAGGGCTGTCATAATAATTTGCAATAATTGGCGAACACAAGGATATTGCCAACATCATCAGCACAAACACTCCAAACTGCAACCAATATAGACTCAAGAAAACTCTATTCTCGATTTTTTTCTGCGACATTATAGCGGCAGAAAAGCCCATATCAGAAAAGACCTGGGTAAGTCCTAAAATTAATGTCAAAATTGCAACAAGACCAAAATCCCCTTTTGTCAAGTATCTCGAAAGTATTGAAAGACGAAGAATTTGGACAAGCCCATTTGTTATAGTAGATATAGTAGTCCATCCTAGACCGCTTATTATCAGCTTTTTATTAAATCTATCTGACATAACACATCATAAAACTGTTGAAGAGTAAGTATTCGGTGAACACCGTATTGCATGGTCACAAACAAAGCAGTAACTTTGCACGGCGGCATTGTCATTGCCTTTTTTGAGACAAGCATAGGAGGTTTTGCCCTCCACCTGCTCATGCCAATGGGGAGTACACCTTGATTTGACTAAAATTTTAATTCATGTTTATCATCCCTCATCTTCCCAAAACTCAGGAAGAAGAGTATAAAGTTTATCCTTAGGTATTGCCTTTATGTTCTCCTCACAAAGAGGACCAAAGCGCCCTACACTTCCTCACCAGCAAACTTCACTTTGAATCCCAGTACCGTGGCAAATATCATTTCGATATCCTTCCAAAACGAGTAATGGCGATAGTAGTAGCAGTTCAGGCGCACTTTGTCTGGATAGATCACGTTGTCATTGTATTCGGTCGCAATCTCTTGCATTGGGCGTTCATCCCCCTCTGCCTGTTTCTTTGCCACATATTCCGAAATCATCTCGTCTTCTAATCTGTACTTCAATGTAGCAGGACCCGTGATGCCTGGGCGAAGCTTCAACACATCCCGGTCGTCACCTTGCAACTTGTCTGCATACCCTGGCACGTCAGGGCGTGGACCAACAAAGGACATGTTCCCGATCAGCACGTCCCACAAACCAGGCAACTCATCCAACTTGTAATGACGGAGTTTTGCACCAAAAGGCGTGATACGGCTATCTCCAGCCACAGAGACTGTAGAACCGTTATGCTTTACCGTCATGGAGCGAAACTTATGACAAGTGAAGAGCTTACCATCCTTGCCCACACGCTTTTGGCAGAAGAATGCGGGGCCACCCGGCATCTTCTTATGAATCAAGAAAGCGATAATGGGGAATATCCACCAAATCAAAAGCAGTCCACAGAAGGATGCTATAATATCAAAGAGTCTTTTAAAAATCATCATGTTAATCCACGTCTTTATCAAATAAATACCCCCACACACGTCTTCCACAAAACATAAGCGGATTAGTGTCCGAGAACAAACGGTATTTCCAATTATTGCGCAACATATTCTTCACCAAATCAATCCTCACTTGCATATCCGATCGGTTGCCGTTACCTTCATTTTTTCTATATAGCGTATCATCGAGCAAACGCCTGTCAGCATCATCATCCTTAGGACAATCAAAAGGAACACTTACGCCACATATCCTACAGGCCAACCGACTCATGGCATAACCAAACGCCAGCATGCCATATACCTCGCACACACGCTTCCATTCGTTCCAATCCACTTTGTCCCTATGCGCCTTCAGCACCATTGCCCAATCACAGATATGGCGAAGAATGATACCCTCGTTCAAGAAATGTTCCTGCGCATGAGCCAACACATAGACTACGTCAAAGAAAGGAGAAGTAGCTTTCAGCTGCGAGTCACCAATATACTCATTCCGTCCATTGTCAATCCATGACCGCAACTCACGTTCAAATCTCTTAGCCTTGCCACTCCCCTTGATGGGCAACAGGAACTGATGATTCTCCACCGTCAATCCCCTAAGCAATATCTTGGAATGTTTATAATAGCTACAATCCACTGTCAGCCCATTCTCCCTTGCAATCCTATTTCCCTCGTCATACTCACCCTTCAGATAGCAATCCATATCTGTGCAAGGACGATGCTCGGGTATAGGATAAAGCCTGCTCAGCGAAAAACCTTTCAGCACATAAGTATCAACCCCGTGCTTGCCATAAAGTTCCGCCAAAGCCTTTGCAGCCTCCCATTGCCCATGATACGCCCGTTCATATTTCATCACAGATGCTATCCATTGCATTTTCAAAGGCTTAGGAATCGCAACCTGACCGCCATTCCGCGCTTCAAGTCTTTGCAATCCATCCAAACAAATAGACGACACACCTTGTTGAATCGCCATTTTCCACAGACATTCCCAATCAACAGACAAAGGAACATGGCAGTCACCTCTTTCGCCCAATCCGAAAGAGATAAGATCAAAAAGAACCGCTTCAAGTTTTTTCATGCTCGGCCACAGCGACACTCTTCACATAGTGAAGTTTCTTAAACACACCACACACCAAGTTCATTCCCGTCCAAAACAAACTTGAGATCATGCTCATTCCCATCGCTTCACGCCATAGCTTATAATGCCAACGTATCATAGTAGCATAACCATGGGTAGATACACTCCCCTGCCTTCCACGTCTGTATTTTGCCAGACACTCGTCCAACAAATAGCAGTCAGCTTTTTGTATCACCTTTAACCACATAGCATAGTCGTTATTCTTCTTGATGTCAGTAATCTGCAGCAATCCGACATGTTCCCTGTCATACATCACCGTCAAACAGCCAGGCCAACAAAAGCTATACATGCCCAACTTAGTTATATGCTTAGGGCCAGAAATACTTATTCCCGTGATATTTGATTCTTCGTTCATCTCTTCATATCCCGTATACGAGAAATGACACTTCTTCTCCACCATAAACGCCAACTGCTTCTCCAATTTCTGCCGATGCCACAAGTCATCCGAGTCAAGAAAAGCGACCCACTTGCCCTTTGCCCTACGCAAAGCATTGTTTCGGGTTATTGCAGCTCCAAAGTTCTTTGGATTGCATTCATACTTGATGCGCTTGTCCGCTTCCATATAAGGTCGAACAACCTCCAATGTGTTATCTTTCGAACAGTCATCTTGAATCAGAAGTTCCCAGTTCTGATAGGTCTGAGCTTGAACACTTTTGATGGTTTCAGAAATGAAACCAGCACACGCCCAAGTGGGAGTGATGATAGATACCAGTCCGTAGTCTTGCATAATTTGTCTTATATTGTAGGATCTTTATAACTACTCACGCTTGCCGACGGTTGTCGAAGTCCATTTACATAGATAATTTTAGGAATATATTCACCATTATCCTTCATATCTTTCTGAATATCAGCCAACTGATTCTTAACCTGTTCCAGATTGTCTTTATCCAAAATAACCATAAAAATGCCAGAATCAGCTCTTTCTGCTTTCATATATGCTGCCAGTTGGCTTCGATACCCATGTAGTAAATCCACATTGCTTGACCGTTTGATTTCTATCACTGTATTTGCTTGGCTCCCCCTTGTGAAATGAAAATCTATTTGACCAACTCCAGGATTATCCTCTCTTGTGATTGATACATCTAATTTCTGAGCAACCTTATATGTATCAGCTATCGTATAGAGTAATAGTTGCCAGTCTGTTTCGTCAGGCATTCTCTTTTTTCTAAACAAAATCTCAGAAAGTCTATTGTGTTCAACAAGATGTTTAAACTGCTCGCATATTGCCAAAGCCATAGAATAAACTTCTTCTTTCGGTGATTGATTCTCTTTCTCAGGAATCTTAATCAGATGCTGTTTGATTATTTCTTCGATTCTAACATCAAAATACTGAAGTTGCCTGTCTGTGTAAAAATCATATGGAACACCTGAAAGATTCCTATAATACTCCACAACAGTATCATAACATTTTTTGTTGCCAAGTATCAAATCCCTCCAGTCTTTTTTCTTGTAATCCTTACATTCAGACCACAGCAGTCCAATTATAGCAGCTATCTTCTGTTTTAGTTGAAGGTTATAGTTTACAACACGACCTATATCTTCATAATCCACTGCCATTGGAAGTTCGGACAAGATACTCATAGGAACGAAGTGTATTGGCTTTTCATTATAATAAGGCACATGAAACACTGTATCATAATCGTATTTGAAAGACTGAGTCGGAAGTTGCAATTCTTTGGCAATCCTTTCCGTATAACATAAAAAATCTTTCTGAAGAATGGATAAAGTCATGTCGCTAATACGGTCTGCACCAATATTGTCTTCGAAAAGATGCATCAAGCCAAATATCTCGGGATCCTTCATACCTGCTTTAATAATAGCACATGTGCTACTCGCAAGCTGAACGGCCAATGCCCCACTTATCCCTTTACCCTGCGTGTTCATTTTGGAGAAACCCAAACCTGTGTTTGGAATCTCTTTCATCGTATAACGTTCAACGATTTTTTTAAAGAATCTGTCTTTTGTATCTTCGCTTTGTGCATAATTAACTAATGGAACAAAAGACTTGAAAAACTGTATATATTTTGCGTACGCCTGTTTAAGCTCGGGATCTTTACAATTTTTCAAATTCAAAGGATCGACATGGAGTAATGAATCCTTATCAAGGTATCCATCATATACTCCTAAGCGCTCAAAAACTTTATGATCAACTTTGAAATACGTACTATAATGCAATGCCATGTACTATTTTTTAATTACAAGTGCTCTATACAGAGCATATTCTTTCATAACCGTTGCCTCGCTCACATTAGACCCCATATATGGGCAATACCATTACCCATTCTTATAGCCATTCAACAAAGCCTTAGTTTCTCTTATAATATCCTTGATATTCCTGTTAACACTATCTTCCGTATATCTGGCTTCTTTTCCTGTCTTTATATATTGCAGAAACAAGGAGCGCAAATCCTTTACTATATATTCAGCAGTACCATTGCTATATGGTCCAACGCAATTTTTGAAAGCGCCAAATCGTTCGTATGATACAGGGTAGATATGATAATCTACACCACATGCCACCACGACATGTCCTTCTGCATCAATACATATCACATTATCCTTTCTGTCATCTGCTGCAAGAATAGCCTTATCTAACTCTTTATACGTGAAAAGGTGTGTTGGCATTTTCTGCATCACACAATGTACTTTTACCCAAACCCGTTGACAGGAATCTGCTACACCATGACCTTTACATACTTCAGCAATCCTTTGATTCAGCTGTTCTAATAACGACAGGGCCTTATCCATATCATAAGCAAAATATATGTTATCGTCATTATTATCCAACTCCTTTATAGCACCATCTTTGCATAAATAAAAGTCTTTGTAAAAGTCGAAAGGGCTGCGAAAAGTCGGAGTTTCAAACGTAAAATAATACTTTGCGTATCCATCTCCTGTACCATCCATTAAGTCTACAAAATTCAATTCATCCAAATGCTCACCTATATCAAAATCTGAAGTTTGTTCATTTTCTTCTTTAGAAACCAATAGAATTTGTTTGGGATTTGCCCAATACTTCCGCCGAACATATGATAAATTAGTACCGTTGCTCTTCGCATCATCTACATCTTTCTTCATCGTTGTAATATAATCAAAGAACTCAGTTTCTGAAAAATCAGACTGTCTTCCATCGTCAGTTGGTGTTATTGAATTATAAAAACCAGCTTTTGATACTATTAAGAAATTTCCTTTACAAACTCGTGTAACTTGCTTCCATCCTGATGGAAACTTTTTCCCACTATCATAATCATATACACCATATACCGCATAAGTACTATCCACATAATGCGCCGGAGTATCCTCTACCAGCTCTTCCTCATCTACGCCATTTGTCAAAATAGGTTTCAACTCCTCTAGTTCAAGGAATATATAATTCCAACTTTCATCATTGTTAAAACCACGTAAAACTAATTGTGAAGGTTTGCACACAAAGGTACACCCCAAATCAAGGTAGACACAACCTTTTTCAGGAGAAATATTTGCACCCTTTAATGTCAACCCTCCTTCTTGTGGAGTCATTGTATAGTTTAAGTGTGTATATCTTGCAAAGAGATGCAGGATCCGAACAATATCTCTAGTATCACTAATTGAAACAACAGGCATAGCAAAACCGCGGAACAAAGCCTTATAAATAAAGCCCCACTCCTTTTTGTTCTCCTTTTCAAAGTCTGTAGAAGTTCTTTGCCATTCATATAGGCGATTTGCAAAATCTTGCATTGACGGACGCAAAACAGGATCTTCCTGTGTTGCGTCATACAGAAGTTCATCAATATCAAGCAAATATGCATTTACAAGATGTGGCATATCATGAAGACTCATTGAAGAGGCATTGTAATCGTAACGTCCGTCAAATCCTGATGTATTTAAAGACAAGCACATCCATAGGCTTTTTGCCAACGAATAAACATCCGATTTGTTGGTTGCGATTCGTGCGTCTCTCAACACTTCTGGAGCTATTGTGTTCCACGCACCCAACCTATCATGCTTCTTCGTAAGTGCTGTGTTTGTCGGCAAATCAACTATGCCAAAGTCACCAATGCAATATCTACCATTCCACACATACAAATTGTCAGGTTTTATATCACGATGCACATATCCCAACGCATGAATCTTTTCTAATGTAGCAGCAAGCATTATAAAACCTTCAACATTTTGCTGTAAAATTTCATCGCGGTATGTTGTCACAGGGATAGTTGTTCGTTGTAACTTTGTATAATTATCTATTATGCGACTTAAACTATTAGCCAACGGCATTACATACCATAGGTCTTCTTTGTCGTAATCAAGAATAGGCAATACACCATCTATTCCATGATTCACAATATCTATAATCGCATCTATTTCTCTTCTGAAGCGCTCAACCTTACCTTTATCATTTTTATCTGATAAAATCTTTATGGCAAGCCGTTCACCATCATCAATTCTGGTACAGCCATAAACTTTGGCTGCGCCTCCAATACCTAATGGTTTTGCATCGACGTCATATTTAATACTACACTGGATTATATTTAATTTTTGTCTTTCAGACAATCTCTCTATACTATCCTTCGCAAGTATATATCCGTATTCTTTCAATTGCTCAAAGCGCATCTTGTATGTAACATCATCAAGAAGTACTTTCTTGCCGGATAAGTATGCCTGCAATAATACTGTTGTAAAACTACCAACGGCATATTCCATATTTGAAATAGACTCCAATATCGATACGTCCTTAGGCAATTCTATCTCGTCATCACCAACATACTTTCTTAAGACGTTCAAATCTGTATATCTAGGATGAGTACGGTACTTTACTATTTTTCCTTCACGTTTTGCAAAAGCCATAGATGCAACTATGCTTTTAATATCTTCTTCTGTATCTGCAGCCAAATAATACTTATAGTCGGCATAAACTAAGGGATTATGATAAGCTTTGCAGTCAATACGTAGACTTGGTGGTACTGCTACCTTGAATTGTGAAGGTTCTGCATGCATCTCCTTAAAGAGATTTACATAATGTTCATCCCATACGTAACATTCATCATAATGAAAGAACGAGTCTCTTATATAACGAAGCTTCTCTCCATGTTGCACATTAATGTGTTTTACATCTCTACTATGACAATAATCAGTTATCACAGAAGAACAAAAGCTAAATTCAGAGTGTTCTATTAAACGTTTGGGCTGATACTTAGCTACCTTTGAACTGTATTTTGCAATCAGTAATACTGTTTTAAACACAAAATACGGCTGTCTCCACCCTAATATATGTTTAACAATATACTTTATATCATTTACAGAGAGGCCAAAACCTGCGTTCCAATACTTATGATTGATTTCATATTTCTCATATAATGCAGCAGGGATAATTTCATCCATACCCTTGTTTTCTGCAATAGTATCAATTTTCTCTACAAAATGAATAGAACGCCCTTTTACAAATAGTACTAATACTGCAATTGGCGTAGCCAGCAAACTAACAATCCACCACACACATTTTTTCCAAAAAGGAACAAAATAGTTCTGGCACAGAAACTGTTTGTAGCTACGGTCTATATCATCCTTGGGCTCTCCAAGGCTATTCATATAAGCATATTGCTTTTGAATAGGCACATCAAACAAACCTTTATTACCCTTTTCTAACAAAAGAGCTATCTTAAAAATATTCATCTTAGAATTTTCCTTCTGCCTTTAATTTTTTAAATTGTTCAATATTCCTATACTTAATGACTTTTGCAGGATTACCACCTACTATAGCATAAGGGGGAACATCTTTCACAACAACGGAGCCTATAGCAACAATTGCTCCTTCTCCGATATGTACATTCCCAGATATAATTACATTACTTCCCAACCAAACAAAATCATCAATAACTACATTCTTTTCGCTATAATGACTACCATACGGGATTCTATCTCCGTAATCATAATCATGACTTCCAAGCATAATTGTAACATTTGTTCCAGAATGGAAGTAAGAGCCTATATTTACCCCCCCCCATTCCAGAAACTGTAAATCCGTTAAAACTGGCATGAGATCCTACTCTAACCTTCGCCATACGAGATATACGTGGAACTCTTGCAGCACCAACACAAACTCCATATTGTACTAGTTGCTTTTTCAACCAATATGCACAGTATTTTCCTCTTATACCACGTATAAAATCTAATAATCTAAATATATATTTTTTCATTGCATAATATCTTTATATAAATCATGATAACATTTAGCCATCTTTTCAAAGGAGAAGTTATGGACATATTCACTTATAAAGTTTGAGTCAAACGTTTTATGCATAGCCTCAACCATAGCTTGGGCCAATGCTTGATCAGTGCGATTTTCTGCTACTACCATAACACCTTCATCATACAAATCTGGAGTAGCAGGAAGATCTGCAAACGTAACATTTGGCTTTCCATATACAAAACCTTCGATAATACTCAAACCAAAACCCTCTGTTATACTTGTTAGAATTGTGGCATCACAAGCATGAAAGTAATTTGACACCTTTTCCTTTGGCTGAATCCCACAGAGTATTAATGAATTCTCCAAATGATTTTTACGTATGAACTTAACCAGTTCATCATCTTCTATATAGCGTCCCACAAACAATACTTTACACTTCGAACGGAGTTCTTCTGGTAATAACATCCAAGCGCGCGCAACCTGTGCCTGATTCTTGTTTATAGACACATTACCAACGAAAGCAAAAACAAAATCATTTGCAAGAATGCTATACTCTCTACGTATATCCATTGTCATTGGTTTAATATGAATATTACAGCCATTATTTATCACATAAAAGTTTGTAGCCTTTAGACCAATAAACCTCTCTGCTGTTTTCATATTTCCAGTACTAATAAATGATACTGGGTAGTGCATCTTTGCTGAATCTTTTAAGAAATCACGCTCGTATCTACGCAACTCTTCATTCTGTTTTATAGCCTGTTCAAAACTATTCAATCCATGAAGTGTGACAAGAAACGGCACCATCTGTCTATGACAAGCTTTAATTACAGCGTCTGTTAATTCAGAACAACCATGAACATGCACTATATCATACTGTTTCATCATAGACTCCACTTGGCCTATTGACGCAAAAATATAAAGACTTCTAAGACGCGCCTTAAAAGATTGCTTATATTTATGGTTAAATACAACTGCATCAAAAATATTGCATAAACGCATACTTTTCATAAAGCCTCATCTATTGCGCTTAATAACTTTAAAGCCATCCACCTTAATCTCAGGCGTAAAAGCCATTGGAACATAAACATCAACATCATCAAATTTAGCGACATATCGCGCTATATCATGCACCATATAGCCGAATCCTGTTTGATTTCGAAGAAATGCAGAATGACAAGATGAGGTAATATAGGGAGTTACAAAAAGAACTTTCATGCTAGCAATGATAAGTGGTATTTATCTCTACCAAAGGAGATATTGTTATTTTATTAGGGTTTTTGATAAGATACGCCCCCCACCAACCGAAAGTAGAATTCGTTATTATTCCGTGTTTGCAATGCGTCATGAGTTGCATATCCCTAAAACTTTGATTTCCAGCATTCCAATCAACGAACATGACCTTGTCCATTTTCTTTAATCCAAATATATCCTCTGCATGTTTTTTACACCACTCTATACTTCCTGTATTTGTAAAAAACACGAACAATGGGTTTTCAACATTATTTTTAATGTATTTCACGGCTCGTTTAAAGAATCCATATTTATAGCACCATCCATTAGCAGACAACATATCACCCCTTCTAGCATGAATGAAAACAGAATTGGTAGAATCTAGCAACTTAGACATATTGACGTTTTGTTCAGTCGTATACTCTGGGAAAACGAATGTTTTAAATATATCTTCTTGAATGCGCTCTATTCCCATACCCCGAAATTTAAACGACAACCTTTGTCCCGTGAATACATTATCCACCCCATCATAAAACAATTTTTTCTGCATAGCAATGTTATTAGGAAAGAGCTTACTAGCAGTCAACTTCCTTCTAATATAATTACCTATATGGGAATGATCAAAAAACGCACTTCTAAATTTACCTATTACTCCATGTTTAAGATCTTTGCTCTTATACTCTAGCTCAAAATCCCCTCTTATGTTTCTTACAGCAAATCCCAATTCGCACAATGATTTAGTTATATATGGTGCGTAATTCCAATGTTTTTCCCAAAACTGACTTTCCACAATATCGTTTACAAACTTTTGCTGTTGGTTTATTGACAATATGTCCATGATATTAGGAACGTCTATCCCAAATATTCTATCAAGTTCATATCCGTTCCATTGGCAGATTACATCATTACATTCGGGTATGCTAAAAATAACATTTTCTATATACATGTCATCTTGCGGATTAACACTTTTAAGAGCAAGATATTCACAAAAACTTAACATTTGATTACCCAAGCCAGATTCAATATGTACTATTTTCACTTTTTTAACATTTAGAATACGAATGACACAAAAAACGCCCTTTACAAATTAAAATCAAATCAACTCAAACACCTTCATCAAATATGAATACACTTCTTTCATGTCTGTACCTGACTTGATAGCCCAAGTGCTTAACGGTCCTCTACCTCCATCATGATGAAGTACTCCAACATGTGGCAATTCCATATAATGTGAACCAAATATATCCTCTAAATAAACTGAGGGCATTTTGGGACAACTAAACAACTCTCCTTCAAATTCTATCGTTGAAAGAGGAAAAAGGCAATCAATGTTATGTATATCAAAAGAAAAATTAGTTTCAACACCTACATTACAAAGGGTCGTAACTACTGGGGTCTCATTTTTTACACATTGTGCTCTTATTTTAGAAAGAGTTTCCTGATCTCTCTTAAGACTTTTATTTAATTTTCTTCTGTTCTTTTGCAACTTACTTATATAATCAATGCGAGCTTCAAATTCATTCTTACAAGAATCATATGTGTCATAAGGAAAAACATCTAACCAAACACCTGTTTCTTTATGTTTATAACTGATACCTATTGTATTTATTGATCCTACAGATTCCTCCACTTCTATTCCATATTTCTCCAAATCTGGACGAATAATCTCTACTAATTTAACATAATTCTCTCTAAGCATACATACATCCATATCATCATCCCACGGAATAAAGCCTTTATGCCTGACAGCACCTAGAAGTGTTCCATAATCAAGCCAATATTCAATTCCGTACTTCTTGCACAATTTATCAAAAATTCGCAAAAGCACTGTATCGCATTTTTGCATTATACGTAAATCAGGGTCTTCGGTTGGAGGGAGTTCTGATGGTTTTATACATTTATTTAAAAAAAAGAAAATAGTTCCTATATTATCAGAATACTGATTTAACCCTAGAAACATCCTAATTCTTTCAGCTAAATATCCAGACACACCTTGATGTCTTATATTATAAAAAAATCTTTCTATTGCATTCATAATCAATTCCTATTTATTATTAATTCGTTTCATAATTTTCTCTTTCAACTCGCTAGAACTCACTCCATCCGTCCTACCTAACACAAAATGCTCCTTACCTCGTTCTTCACACCATTCTATAGCACGTTGGAAACCTGCATGACACTGGTCGGGGCCCGTTACAAACATATCAAAGTCAACTTCTTGAACTATTTTATCCACATCCGTATATGTAATAACCTCATCTACATAGCGAATTGACTTAATCATATACTTGCGGTCTTCAGTAGAATTCATCACTTGTGCTTTAGGCTTGTACTTCAATATAAAGTCACTATCTTGAGCTGCAACAATCAAGTAATCTCCCAGCCCTTTTGCACGTCTGAAAAGTTCAACATGCCCTTTGTGTAATAAATCATAAACACCAACGGTCAGCACCTTACGGTACTTACGAGGTTGCATGCTTGCAAGCTGTACATCCTGTGGGATTGGGAATCCAGCCTTGTTGCATTGATCCTTGAAGTTTCGGAAATCATTTTTCCTGTGGTACAATATCCATTGATAGTATAAGTAATCAGGAAGACGATCTTGTATCCATGTCTTTGTCCAATACCAATAACGAACAAACGAATTTGATGAATACTTTACGGTCTGCTTGGGTGTTGTCCAATCCTCACCATACTGGAAAGTAAAGTACTCGTCCACCTCTGCAGGGACATTCAATTGAACTCCCTTGAAGTCCCACTTGACAGTATTTTGAATATATTTCTCAAAAACAAAATCACTACTACCAGTATGACGGACATCGCTACACACTTTGGTCAATACAAACACTTTTATGTATTCATTTTTTCGAACAAGATAATAGCGTCCTCTACGTTCATAACGGACAAGCTCAAAGCCCACTTCCATCAAAAGCCATAGAATATCTTTAAAGCGCTCTTCATCCTCCCTCAATATATAGATGTCGAACACAGGTTTCCATGGTTGGAAATCATCATTGCGAACAATACCAATTAGCGTACCGAAAGCTGGTCCCCAGTTTATGTCTATCTTGTCAAGATATAATGAGAGAACATGTAAATTCTCAAGCATCAATTCTGGATTCAGTACTTTAGAACCAAAGTTCAACAAATGATTTGTATATTCCAAATAACCTTTGGAGGTTTTTATGTGTGCCATAATCCCCTTATTCTATTAATTTGCGCATGGCATCAATAAACTTCTCATTATCTTCATGACTGCGGACCGCTATACGCATATACTTATTGGGCTCAATTCCTTTCTTTGCAAGGCAAGCACTTGCAAGTATATTATATTTAGACAAAAGAATAGCACATAGCTCTTTAGGCTTGTAAGGGGGCAATACTTCCAGAAAGAAATAGTTTGCTTGCGAAGGCATTACCCTTAGAAAAGGTATCTTCACCAATTCTTCCTCAAAGTCTTCACGAGCTTTGATAAACTGCTCGCAAGCAAGGTCATAATCTTTACGATATTTTGGGTATATCTGCATGAAGAACTCGGCAAAAGAGTTGATGTTCCATATACTAACTAGCCTCTTCATTTTGGAAACGAGAGCAATGTCTGCACTACAGAGAATACCAAGACGCAATCCAGGCACACCATAGCTCTTTGAAATAGACTTCATGACACACATGTGGGGATATTTCTCCAGAATGGAATTAGCAAGAAAAGAATTATCCTTAAAACCGACGCTAAAATCCACAAAGCTCTCATCTAGGATCAACCGCACCTTATTGTCTTCACACCACTGTGCTAGTTTATGCACTCCCAACATCGGGATAAAGTTACCCGATGGATTATCTGGATTAATCAACAAGATAGTATCAACATGTTTGCTACCAAAGAAATCTATCATATCATCCGCCCCATAGCGAAAGCTTTCATCATGGGGAACGAAAGTAACAACCTGCTCGTCGGGCAAACGATTTGGATACTCCTCAAAAGTTGGACGTACAATACCAACTTTACCTTCAAGTGTTTCCATCAATACCTTTATCAGCTCAGCTGCGCCATTACCAGGTATAATATATTCCTCTTTGACATTCCAGCATTTACTTGCGAGTTTACTATTCACAGCCATACCTGCAGGATATTCTGACACTAGCGTACAGAAGTTATTTTGCATCTCATCTATAATCTTTGAACGATTAAAGTATGGATTGACCAAATAACAATAGTCCAGCATCTCTGGATATTCCCAAAAACCGCCATAGCGGCTATAATATTGTTTAAGGAGTTGTGTTGCTCCGACCGTATTTTTTTTACTCATTTTAAATGTTTTTTTTTGAACATATTTGATTTTTTGAATAATCTGTACCTACAACAAGCATAAATATCATACAATAAACGAAAGAAGACGTTAATCCCATTCCTCCAGAATACATCGTTATTATAAGACTTGTTATCAATGGGAACAATTGCTTACACATTTTCAACAGATTAAACAATGTCATTAAGTATAAGAACAATCCTACAAGACCATACAAAAGAATAAGATTCCAAAACGTGGGCATGTACACAGCTTCACCATAATAAATCACATTTGTAGCCCTACCGCTCTTACAATAATTATACGCACTACTATAAGGCACTCCAAATATATATTCAGCTCCTTCCATAGTACCGACCACATATTCACCCTGAGTCAGTCTAACATTTGTCTCCACATCTGTATTATTCAGCTTATCAACACCTACTTCAAATACAGAAAAATGATTTAATGCATAAATAAGGCCGATTGCTATCAAGGGGATTACAATCAGTGCCTTTCTCTTTTTTTGCATAAAGGTCCACGCACCTAACATCAAAAAGCATGTCACTATACCTGTGGTTGATGATGTAAAAAACACTGATAAAATTAGAATAATAGCCCATATAATTCTTTTATCCATCAATGCCAAGGCTATTGGCAGCAACATAAATTCTGCATAAGCTGCAGGCTCCATAAAAAATGATGAAGGTCTTACAGATAACGTTTCTAATCGTTCTTTTGACATTTGCAATCCTATAATCTCGAAAGGATGAGTTCCTCCTGTTATCATTATTTCCATCCATTGATAGAGTAATCCTGCCATTACAATAATACAAACGATATTCAATGCTCTCCTTAATTTTTCTATATTCAATAAAGGATACACAGAAAATATAGCTAGAAAATATATTACTTGAGCTATCATTGCATTTGTATTCACATTATCTTGCAACGCAACTACAATAGTATGTAAAAGCCAATATATAGCTAGCATCAACAAAGGCTTGTATGTATCGAGTCTGATTTTATACCCTCTAACAAATATCACAAGAAGCATTAAAATCCACACTATAAGAGAAAGTGGAAATCCCCCTAAATTAAAGCCTTGTAATATTGGACATAAGGCAAAAAACATCTCCAACTTACCAATTTTACCTATCCAATCACCCCATATGTTTTTTTTAAACTTCATCTTTCAAACCAGTATGTTATATTTTACAATTTTTCAAAAGGCTCTAATAATAAGAAAGCATTTATGCAATGATTTTCATTAAATAATATTTAACATTAAAAATCACAAATGCGACGCAAGTTCATTTTTATCGGATATATCTAATTACTTTACATGGATTTCCACCAGCGATGCAGTCAGCAGGTATATTTTTTACAACTACACTACCAGCTGCAATTATAAACCTTGCGCCTATAGTTACGCCCTTACATATTATACATCTTGCACCTATAAAAACATCATCCTCAATTATAACAGGAGCCGTTTTAGCTGATTTTTTATCTATACTATGATTCCTTCTAACCTTCCAATCTGCACTGTGAAAGTTAGTGTCCATTATTAAACTTCCAGCACCGATATTTACAAAACGACCAATCTTTATAAACTGCTTACACACGATAGAAAATTGAGATAATCCGCTATTATCACCTATTTCAAGAATAGCCCCTTTTGATACGTCAATGTGACTCCATTTCGATAAATCAATCCCAGAATCATTGAGTACAATATTAGTACCAAAGCGAAATTTACCTCCGACGGAAAGTTTTACCATAGTCCCTATTACCCCCCCCGATTTAATAATTGATCTTTTTATACGATATTTTTTTAAAACATACCCTGCCATATCAATTATATAATCCAAACAATGTATACTACTCATTTCTTTTTTATTTTTAAAAAACTATCTATTTGACTTACAATAAACGAATTCTTAATCACATAATATTGAATCACGAAATAATATATAAAAGAAATAGACACACCAAATGAAAGTGCTAACAAATAGCTTGCACAGAGCATTTTAAAAACAAAACAAATAAACACTATAGGAATGGAAACCGAAACAGTTATTAACAATTCCCTTAGCGGATACTCGAAGTTCATTGCTCTTTTTGCATAATACAACAACAAGATACATTCTATAAAATGCGGGATTGCCACAGCTAACGCTCCAGCAACTTCTGCATATCGTTTGGCATAAAATAACAATATACCTATCGAAAATAATGTACTTACAAGTGTACAAAACAGTGCTTCTTTAAATCGTTTTAGAGATAATAAGATCTGATTCTCTGTTACTTGCGCCATACCTACCAGTGTAATTTGAATAGAAATAATTTGGAATGGTAGGATTGCAGATTCATAACCCTCTCCAGCAACAAATCTAATAATCTCAGGGGCCATAATAATTGCGACAACTGTAAAAGGAATAGACAATACATTTACCAAAGAGAAAGATAAAGAGACCTTAGACTTAAATCCTTCTATATCACCCTGGCCTATCAGTGCGTTTATATGAGGAACCAATACGCCATTAAAGGCAGAAATCAAGCCAATAAATATACTATAGAGTTTCGTGGCAGTTGTGAAATACCCTACTGCCAGATTTGAGCAAGCAAATCCCAAAAACAACACATTAAATGTGCTATAAAAGGATAATAGGATTCTGTTTATACCCATAGAAATAACCGGGAAAACAAACTCTTTAATTCCACTTAACCTAAAACTAAAGGTAACAAATCGTTTTGAATATTTCCAATTTATAATAGAATTAATTACTACTTGCCCTATAGTAATATAAACATACCTATCATAATCATCAGACGTATGAATAAATATAAAAATTCCTATTACATATGCCATTCGGATTGCTATTGTTCTGATTGTTATGTAGCGAAAATCTTGCATTCCTTCAAACAACCATTCCACTAAAAAGACATTCAAAAAGACTTTGGTAGCACCGACTATATATAAGTATTTGTGTTCCTGTAATTGAGGTAATGTGTATACTGCAAGAATATATACTACAAGCACTACAACCGACATTATCAAATGTAAAGAAACTAGACTACAGAACACATGGTTTCGCTTTTCTTTATCTTCATTACATTGAGGTATATATCTATAACCTATAGAGGCGATGCCGAATGTAGAAAACAAAACAGCATAATCAATAATACTAAGCACAAAATTGCCAATACCTAAACTCTCAGCACCTAGAACTCGCGTTATGTATGGATATGTCAGAAGAGGGAAAAGATATCCTGATATCATTAGGACAAAATTCCAACCGAAATTTTTCTTAACTGAAGATGTTGACATGATTTAAAATTTGCGTCCTCCTACCAATGACGGAATATATTTGATAGAAAACCGAATGACAGGAATAAAAAATATTATTATTAAAACCGAAAAAGATAAGGTCATCATATCATTTCTACCATAAAAGAATGTCCTGTAAAGGATGTATATTATCTGAGTATGGAATGCCAAAATTATGATTGTGCCATTGCTTATAACTGTTAAATATTTTCTCTTAGGCATAATTACTTCCAATGCAACAGACATGATGTAAACCATTGTAATTCCGAAAAAGCTCCCAATTAACATCAGTAGGAATGAAGTCCCCCAATCAGCTTTAAAAAAGCGAAATTGTCCATTTGCTTCTGCAATAAAATAAATAAGAGATACCAACAAAACTAAAATTGGTATTATATAAACAAATAACGAATTCATATCAACCTTATTTTTAAAGGCGTCATGGAATGATTTAAAGTAAGAACTATGCATAATAAGATAACCAACGACAAAAAAGAACCATGCTAACGGTATAGTAAAAACAGCATAATCGCCAATTGGTTTAAAAGAAGGTATAATATAAGCTGTTATTAAACTTAGCGGCAAAGTAACATAAAGAATGAACTTATTAGTTGTTCTAAATAAAACCTTTACAATTGCCAAAGCATATACAAACCATAATGTACCACATCCTGGAGCATATATTACTTGTGGGTTGCTGGAAATTACAGCCCTCTGTTCTCCTGTAATAAAAGCAAGAACTGTATATCCCATATTTTTCCAATTTAAATGCATAGAAGCGATCGATCCAATGTAATTATATGGAATAAGTATTATTGCCATTGTAATATATGGTAACAATAAACTTCGCCACAATTTCCCCCCCCCGGATGGAACGTTCGTCAAAGCCCCTGATATACAGAAAAACAAAGGTACATTGAATGCATAAATGAAATTATGCATAATATTTGGTGTAAAATGTCCCCATACTATAAATAACATTCCCAAAACCTTCATCCAATCAATCCAAATTCTTCTTTCTTTCATTTCTTTATATATGTTTCACCAAATCCTTAGCCTTCTGATACTCCTGCGGAGTACCTATGTCTATCCATGTTCCATTAAGCGGATAGCGTATTACCTTTTTACCCTGCGCAATCAGTTTCTCCACAAGGTGAGTGGCATGGAAGAAAACGCCGTCAGGTATTTCAGCAAGGGCACGCTTCTTTATAAGGTAGATTCCGGCATTGGCGTAATAGTTAAATTTTGGCTTTTCCAAAAGCCCCTTGACGTTGCGACCGTCAAGGTCAAGAATGCCCAATTCTATACTTACATTATAGGGGACAGCAGCAACGGACATTTCCGCATCGTGCTGCTGAAAATGAAGGAAGAAATCTTCATAATCGATATTAGTGAAAAGATCAGAATTCATCACAAGAATGGTATCATTATAGAATGTATCTACAAACTTAATGCTACCAATAGTACCAAGGAACTTGGGCTCCCGGAATGTACGCACCTGCACACCATCACGAGGTGTGGCAAAATGCCCTTCCAATTGCTCAGCAAGATAGTTGACCGTCACATTGATATGCTCTACTCCATACGAAATCAAACGGTCTATATTATGGTCAATAATACATTTTCCTCCAACTTCAAGCAATGGCTTGGGGGTTTTCTCCGTCAATGGACGGAGACGTTCCCCCTTCCCTCCTGCCATCAGTACAGCATCAATGGGGAGTTTCGATTTGTATTTTGTCATATTGACAACATCTACAACTCGTTTTTGTTCATCAAGTACAGGAACGAACATGATACGGCGGTCACGAAAAGCTTTCAAATGTGCAACATCAAACTCAGTCTGCTTGACATATTTAAAATCACGATGCATTATCTTGCTCACGACATCCGATAACTCAGCACCAGCAATAAGTCCCCTACGGATATCGCCATCTGTGAGCGAGCCCACCATGCGTTGCTCTGCATCAACGACAATAAGGGACTCGCCATCATGGGTAATGCCATTGATAGCTACCAGCGCATCCTTGACAGATGCTTCCTCATTTATTAAATACTGCCTCATACCTCTACTATTTTGTCTTCCAACATAATCTCTGCTATTTTCCAATCGAGCATATTGTCAAGGTCTATAGAATGAACCTCGTCCATGACATACTTCCGTATTTTGGTCATACCCGCAAGCCCCTTTGTCTTCAACCGCTCGGGATTGATAATATACACCGCTCCATTTTGCTGCCACACACGAGGAGCATCCTGGCGTCTTTCTATAGAGCCGTCGCCCTTACTGATGGTGAGAAATCCGTTACCATCGTCCTCAAACCCATCATAGTAGGGATTGCATTTTGCCGGCATGACTGATGTAACCATATCAATGCGCTCATCATAACGCTTTGCAGCCCCAAAAACATCTTCAGCTCTGCGGAAAGGCGAAGTGGGCTGAAGAAGCACCACCATGTCATAACGATTACCCTTCTGCTCATAGAAGTCGAGGGCATGAAGGAGCACGCCATTAGTTCCAGCATTGTCTGTGGACAAATGCTCAGGACGTTTGAATGGCACTTTCAGACCATATTCTTCCACGACTTTGATAATGGACTTATCGTCCGTAGATACACAGATATTATCATCTGTGGTAAACTTTCGGGCCGTATCTATTGCATAGCAGATTAAGGGTTTACCCCCGAGCTTTTGGATATTTTTATGGGGTATGCCTTTACTGCCACCTCGTGCGGGTATAACTACCAATGGACGCATACTAATCTATTTTAATTGGTTCGTCAATGTCAAAATCTCGATAAGCCTTGGTTCCGACCAGCACATCCCAATGGGCTGCGGGGATGCCACTACCAGCTCGCTTTACCGTCATGTTGCCTGAGGTCAAAACTTCACCTTTCCGTATGGGTGCTTTCGCGACTATCGACTTAAGAACAACCTTGGATATCTCGACCTCACTGGCGTTAGGTCGTTTAATTCCGTCGCCTAAAGCAAGTTCAATGTTGCGAATACCAGCGACCATTTCCTTGAGTTCCTGTGGCTCTAGCGATGCCTTGTGGTCCGGCCCTTCCATGTTCCTATCAAGGGTGAAATGTTTCTCTATTATATCCGCCCCCATCGCAACTGCTGCTATAGGAACCTCTATTCCCATTGTATGGTCAGAATATCCCACCTTACACTTGAAAGCTTCCCTCATGGTGTGCATAGCACGAAGATTCACCTCGTCCTTAGGGCAAGGATAATTGGTCGTGCAATGAAGCAGGGCTACCGATGGAGCTCCCGCTTCCAGTAAAGTGTCATAAGCGGAAGCAACCTGGGCAAGAGTCGCCATACCCGTAGAAAGAATCACAGGCTTATGATAAGAGGCAATCTGACGAAGATAAGGAATATTGGTCACCTCGCCGGAGCCAACTTTTAGAAGGGACAGGCATAGCTCGTCCATCAAGAAAGCGAGGCTATATTCTTCATCTGGCGTCGAGAGAAAGTCAATTCCTATTTTTCTGCAATGATCCTGTATCAGCCGAAAATCGTCATAAGAGAGCTCCAGCTTTTTCAGCATTTCAAACTGGCCTTCATCCGCATCATGAGTGTTCTCAGATTGGTATGATGCTTTTTCAGCGCTATGAGTTACGATTTTTTCCGTCTGCCAAGTTTGGAACTTGACACAATCCACGCCGGCTTCTTTCGCAGCATCACAAAGTTTGAAAGCGAGGTCAAGGCGTCCATTGTGATTGACTCCTGCTTCTGCTATTATATAGGTATGCTTCATTTCAATACTTGTATTTCAAAAGAATATTTTTCATTTTATCAGCCTTCTCGGGGTTGGCTGCAGCCCATTCGACACATATCTCGTCATAAAGGGGTTGATTAAAAATCATCTTGCCCAATACAAACTGGTATTCGTGTTTTGAGAACTTACGCTTGTACTGAAACAAACTGTTTTCATCCGTTCCGTCTGTTCCTCCACCAAGGTGAAAAAAACTTACGCCTCGATTACATAGTTCCTTGGCTGCTCCCCACAAAAGAAAATTATTCGGGGACAGTTTTAAATATGTCTTGTCGCTACCTGCAAGGTGATAATGACCATACGGCAGCTGATAGAAGAAGATGGCTCCTGCTATCACTTTGCCTTCATGTCTCACTATTCCGAGGAAACGATTTGGGATTGTTTCTTTAAGTTGCTCGTAATAATTTGATTCAAAATAATAGAAACCATCGGCCTCTAGCTTATCCATCGTGGAATTGTACAGTTTCTCAAACTCCCCGAGATACGCAAACTCATTATCCACGATAAACTCCAGGCCATTTTTCTCGCCTTTTTTTATTACATTCCGATTTTTTGTATGGATTTCGTTCATCCAAGTAGCCTCAATGCCCTCCGTAAGGTCTATAGCGATGGTCTTCCTGTCCTTTATCCATTTTCCGACTGTCTCAAACTCTTTCCAGTTCTCCAACAAAGGATGAAAGCGAACGAAACCACAGACATATCCCTCCTCAAAAGCCTTGACAGCCATTGCTCGAAGGGCCGAAGACATGAATTGCTCGCTATGATTGCTGGACACAGGGCCTCCATAGCCGTAGGCGGTTTCGAAATCATACAGTCTTTTGCCCTTGTACTTGAACGCTCTGCGCAAGAATGGGAACAACATGATGCCATCAGCGTTCTTGTACACAAAACAGCAAGCTTGGTCAGCTTCTGTCTCATAGAGCCTCACATATTCCTCCCGAAAATACAAATCCTGATCTTGAGCAGGGATTGCGTCAAGATAGTTAACTCGCTCTAAATTGGACTTTGATTGAAAATCAAGAAGTTGGTCGTTTGCCTATATTATATAGGTAACAATA
>ERZ780020.37-NODE-37-length-24483-cov-39.1946_pt1 | contig 24483 bp, 20 predicted proteins | sample MGYA00511865_ERZ780020 | MGnify/ENA primary metagenome ERZ780020 (study PRJEB29588, sample SAMEA2163271) | human gut metagenome | biome: human gut; feature: human-associated habitat; material: faeces | place: Denmark | collected 2008/2010 ...
TTGACCTCAACGCCCCAACCACTCCGGATAATACGCCAGGCGGTTCTACCCCAGGTGGTTCAAACACCGGTCAGACCGGTAGCGATGGCCAAGGCTCTGAATCAGGCGGCGGTACTGGCGAAACTGGCGACGGCCTTGAATAGCCCAAGGATAGACTGGCTAGGGTGCTAGCCCCTAGCCCAGCCTATCCGCCCCCAAAAAGTAAACATGAAACACTAAACTTTAAACATTAAAAAGATGAAAGCGAACACTTGGAAAACAATTCTGCAGGTAGCCATCAGCATTCTGACCGCTATCGCTACTACGCTCGGAGTAACGAGCTGCATGGGATAAAAACAAAATCGACCGCTCACCTCAATATGAGGAGAGCGGCCGTTTTCGGTCATGGTCATTTCCGGTCATTATCATTTTCAGACTGGAGTATCGGTGGCTGAATCCTTCAAGAGGTCATCGGCTGATGGAATCTCATCTTCATCAAACCACTTCTTCAACTTGTCCTGAGCCTTTGCTTTTACATCTTCTGAAACCTCACCCCAAACTTTCTTGAGCACAAACAGCAATACAGCCAGGTCATCACCCAAACCGGCAATAGGTATGGCGTCTGGAATCACATCGAGCGGACTGATGAGATAACCCAAGGCACCTACGATCAGAGCCTTGTCCTTCAGCGAAACCTTGTCACTCTCTAACGTATAATAGAGAATGAGCGCTGTATAAACCATCTTGGCACCGGCACGTTTGGCAACATGCGAAATCTTCTCGACAAATGCACGCTGGGTGAACTTGTCCTTATAGTCCATAAAGTCTGGTAATGTCATACTACTTATAGTTTATAGTTTATTTTTTACAGTTTACAGTTACGACCGCTTCTCGTAGAAGAGGACTGCCTTGATGAAGGTCTCCATCTTAGGCTCCTTATGATGGTTCACGCGATAGGCGATGATCATCTGGAGAAGTGCCTTGACAAAACACGCCAGCAGCAGACCGATGATGACGGCTATGACCGTGGCGAGCATCTTGCCGTTGTCGTAGACGGGTGACTGATCCGGGAAACAGGACAGCACCAGTACGGGGAGGACGGTGATGAAACCGCCGATAGTGAGCTGGCTGCGCTTGGAACCACCCATGTCGAGTATCGCCTGCTTATCGAAAAGATAATCATCCAGCTCCATGCGGGTAATGCCATAGTTCTCAAACTTTGGGAAATCGGGCTCATTGCCATATTTCGCTATCTTGCCCGTTACCTTATGTTCGAAATCATCTAATATCTGCTTTTCCGGTTCTCTGAGTTTCATAATCTTGCTAGTTTTTAAAATCGTTTAAAAATGAATGCATCTTATACCTTAATTATATATAGCGGCTGCGATGCTGAAAAAAAGAAAGCAGTGCTCCTGTAAGCCGAGTTCTGTGTTCCTATTGAAAATAAGAACGTCTGTCATTTATCTAGTCCCAAAGTCACCCTTGGGCTCAAGCACTCTACCCTCCACAGCAGCCCGAAGGCAATCGGACGAGCCGCCCTCAATCTGCGGTATACATGAGCTTACAGCTCCCAGATGGCACAGCCTGACGATCACCCGCCAGCTGGTGGTCTCTTACACCACCTTCTCACCCTTACTCTCACCACCCCAGACTGGACAAACGGGATAAGTGAAAGCGGTTATTTTCTTCTACCGACACCTACTGTCACCAATAGCTTCTAGTTTCGGAAGTGGGATGCCCTATGCTGCCCGGACTTTCCTCTCGCACCTGAAAGATGCCAGCGACAGACCGGAGCACTGCTTTCGACATGCAAAAGTACAAAAAACTTTTGATACTATCGCACGATTCCTCACTTTTTTATGCATCATTAGTTATTCGCAAGGCTATTTTCACTCTTCCCCCCGGTTAAACCGAGTTTTCGAGCCTCTATCTTTTAACAGATATTCAATAATTAACAAAAGATAGTTTTATATACAAAACTATCTTTTTCATGTTCACATTCAAATATTTGTGAATTTAGGGCATTTCTTGTTTAATAGCCGTTAAAGTGTTAATTTAAAATGTTAAAACGGAATAAATTTATGCAGAGAATGAAGCGTATCTCAAAAAATGACCCTATATTTGCAACCGGAAAACAGAGCGGTGCATGGCAAGCTGACTTTTGGCATGATATTAGCTGCTGCAGTTCCAAGGAAAAGAAAAGTAAACAATAAAAAAAATAAGAGACATGAAAAAATTAAGTAATTATGTTGTGGCTGTGCTCTGCGTTGGTTCGCTCGCATTTTCAGCCGGTGCTTTCATGAAAGTAAATGCTACACCTGCAGCTACCGCTGCGCCAGCAGGTCAGCCTGTAGACTTAACCTATGCTGCCGAGAAGGCGCTGCCTGCTGTAGTACATATTAAATACGTACAGAACTCGAAGGTGAAGACGGTAGATGTGCAGGACGACCCATTCGGAGGTTTCTTCGACCCGTTCGGCTTCTTCGGCAACCCGGGACAGGGCAACGGAGGAACACGCAAGCAGAAAGTGCAGACTCCAAAGAGAGAGGCTACCGGTTCGGGCGTCATCATCAGTCAGGACGGCTACATCGTTACCAACAACCACGTGGTAGAAGGTGCTGACGAGCTGACCGTAACGCTGAACGACAACCGTGAATTCTCGGCTCGCATCATCGGAACCGACAAGACTACCGACCTCGCCCTCATCAAGGTAGACGGCAAGAACCTGCCTACCCTGCCTATCGCCGACAGCGACAAGGTGAAGGTGGGTGAATGGGTCATCGCCGTGGGCAACCCATTCGGACTGAACAATACGGTTACAGCCGGCATTATCTCTGCCAAGGCACGTTCGCTCGGTGCCAACGGTGTAGAGAGTTTCATCCAGACCGATGCTGCCATCAACGCAGGTAACTCGGGCGGTGCACTCGTCAACACCCAGGGCGAACTGGTAGGCATCAACGCCATGCTCTATTCACAGACCGGTTCTTACTCCGGCTACGGTTTCGCCATCCCTACCTCTATCATGAACAAAGTGGTAGACGACCTGAAGAAATACGGCAGCGTACAGCGCGTGATGCTGAGCATACAGGGAAGCGATGTGCTGAACTATATCAACGCCCAGAAGGAGAACGGCAAGGAAGTGAACCTGGGAACCAACGAGGGTGTTTACATTGCCAAGGTTGATGAAGACGGCAACGGTGCTGAGGCAGGACTGAAGGAAGGTGACGTGATTACCAAGGTTGACGGCAAGAAGGTGACCAAGATGGCTGAGCTGCAGGAAATCCTGAACGGCAAGCGCCCTGGCAACAAGATGAGCATCACCTACCTGCGCAACAAGAAGGCAAGCACCAAGACCATCACACTGAAGAATGCCCAGGGTAATACTTCGGTTATCAAGAGTGCCGACCTCGATGTACTCGGTGGCAGCTTCCGCCCTATTACAGAGAGCCAGAAGAACCAGCTCAACATCAAGTATGGTGTAGAGGTGATGAAGGTGAACAGCGGCGCCCTGAAGGATGGTGGCATTTCACGCGGTTTCATCATCCAGCGCATCAACGACAACAACATCAATACGATTGATGACCTGCAGAAGGCTGTAAAGAGTGCTTCTACCAGCAAGGACCCAGTGCTCTACATCCAGGGTGTATGGCCAACAGGCAAGAAGGCTTACTTCGCTATTCCGCTGCAGAAAGACTAAGGGTAAGAGTTTTAAGAGAAACGTCTCATGATTGAGTAGTGAAAAAGGCATTTTTACTGCCAAAAACTCAAGAAACAGACAAAAAACAATAAAATAGTAGGTATTTCTGAAAAATATCTACTATTTTTTTTGGTATTTAAACAAAAAAGTGTATTTTTGCAACTACTTAAAATTTGATGCCAGCATGAGACAATTAAAAATTACTCAATCAATTACGAATCGCGCAAGCGCATCGTTAGAAAAATATCTTCAAGATATTGCTCATGAGGAGCTGCTCTCTACAGATGAAGAGGTGGAGCTCGCTCAGCGTATAAGAAAAGGTGACCGTAGGGCATTGGAGAGATTAACAAAAGCCAATCTCCGTTTCGTGGTGTCTGTTGCCAAACAATACCAGAACCACGGGATCAGTTTGCCTGATCTTATCAACGAAGGAAATGTGGGGCTTATCAAAGCCGCACAGAAGTTTGATGAAACCCGAGGCTTTAAGTTCATCTCTTACGCCGTATGGTGGATTCGCCAGAGCATTCTGCAGGCCATAGCCGAGCAGAGCAGACTTGTGCGCCTTCCGCAAAACCAGGTGGGAAGCGTTAACAAGATTAACAGAGAGATGAGTAAGTTCGAACAGGAATTTGAACGCAAACCGAGTGTAGATGAAATGGCTGACCGCGTAGACTTGCCGGAAGACAAGATAGAGAACGCCATGAAGGCTACATCGACAAGTCGCCACCTGAGCGTGGATGCTCCTTTTTCTGATGATGAAGATGGCAGCATGCTCGACCTGATGGCCAATTCGGATGATCCGACCGACAATGAACTGCTGACAGAGTCGCTGAGAGCTGAAATAGAAAGACTGCTCAAGACGCTGCCGGACAAAGACCAGAAAATCATTGCTGCCTTCTATGGCATAGGAACACCTGAACTGACGCTTGAAGAAATCGGAACCAAGTATCATCTCACCAGGGAAAGAGTACGCCAGATCAAGGAAAAAACGATAAGACGACTCCGGAACAGTACGACAGATAAACTGCTGAAGTCCTATCTAGGATAAGGAAAGATCCTGCAGACTGATGGGGCAGACAGCACAAAACAAAATAAGACAGAAAAAGAAATGAAAATTACAAAAATTGCATTAGCATCTATTGCATTAGCATGTTTCAGCTCGCTCTCTGCATCAGCCAAGAACGAAGTTAAGACTGCATACATCTTTGGATTTGCCTCGTCGTTTAATGACTCTACAGTCTATTTCACAGACGTTCAGAAGGTTGATTCTGCCTATTTCACCCGCAAGAACAAGTTTCTGGTAAGCCGCGAGAACTATTCATACCAGTTGCGTGACTATCTGGAGCAGAAAGGTGCCGGCAACCGCACGTGTATCGTGATGTTTGACTTCAACCAGAAGAAGGCTGAAAAGAAATGGAACAAGCTCTATGCAAGATACATTCAGAAGCCAAAGGCTAAGAAGGCAAAGAACGGACAGCAGATGAACGATGCGCCTAGCCCATATCAGGTGAAGACCATCAACTCTACAGATTTTCATTTTTCATCTGTTCAGCCAAACGATGAAGAGGTTGAAGAGGTAAAAGTGAAGAAGGCTAAGAAAGAAAAGCGCAGAAAAGGCGCTAAAACTGAATAAGAAATCAAACTATCCTTACTCTGCAAAGTAATAAGGAGAACATTAAATGAAGAAGCCATTCCCTTTCAGCCGGGAATGGCTTCACTTTTTTATATCATATCATTTTCTACTTCAGGTTCTGCTTGAACCAGTTAGCTATCTGGCGAAGCAGATGATTGCGGGTATTGCCACCCGAAATGCCGTGATTACGGTTCGTGTACCACAGGGTCTTGAAGTCCTTGTCTGCCTGAACCAACGCCTCAGCATATTCGAAGGTATTCTGCGGATGCACATTGTCATCTGCCAATCCGTGACAGATAAGCAACGCACCATGCTGCTGCTTTACACGCTCGATAGGGTTCACCTTGTAACCCTCTTCGTTCTCCTTAGGAGTGCGCATGTAGCGCTCAGTATAAACCGAATCATAGAAGCGGTAGCAGGTAGGAGGAGCCACAGCCACACCTGCCTTGAACACAGGACGGCCCTCGCTCATACTCATCAGCGTATTGAAACCACCATAGCTCCAGCCCCAAATGCCGATATTATCCTTGTCTACATAAGGCAGAGAACCCATGTAGAGAGCTGTCTCAACCTGGTCTTTCGACTCTAAATCGCCCAGACGGAGATAGGTAGACTTCTCAAACTCAGCTCCTCTACCGCCTGTTCCACGACCATCTACGCAGGCAATGATGAATCCTTCCTGTGCAAGATAATAATCGAAAGCACCGCCATTGCCCATACTGCCCGTGCTCCATGAATCGAGCACCTGCTGGTTGCCCGGACCGGAATACTGGAAGAGGATGACAGGATACTTCTTGCTGGCGTCGAAATCTACAGGCTTCACCATCCAGCCGTCCAGTTTCACACCTTCGGAAGTGGTGAAAGAGAAAGTCTCGCGCTTGCCCCAATTATACTTCCGTGTCTTTTCGAGCAGCTGTTTGTTGTCTTCCAATGTCTTGATGAGCTTGCCCTTGTTGCTGCGTACGGTGAAGACATAAGGATGGCTGTAGCTGCTCCAGGTGTTGACGAAATAGCGGTAATCGCCCGAGAAGTTAGCCGAGTTGGAACCAGCCGCATCGGTAAGCCGCTCCACCTTTCCGTTCTTATGAGCCACGTAAACCTGGCGGTCGTGCGCATTGAGCTTAGCAGCCTGGAAATAAACATCGCCCGTCTTCTCATCCATTCCGTAGATAGAGGTAACATCATAGTTGCCCTTCTCTACCTGGCGCAGGAGCTTGCCGTTCATATCATAGAGATAGAGATGCATGAAGCCGTCGCGGTCGCTAGGAAGCAGGATGTTCTTCTTGCCCACGATGCTGTTTTCAATCACCTCTTCCTTTACAAACTTAGGCACACTCTCCTTGATGAGCATCCTGCTCTTGCCGGTGAAAGGATTGACTGCATAGAGGCGCATGTCGTCCTGATGGCGGTTCATCGTATAGACAATCAGACTGTTGGCGTCTGGCGATGTCTTGATGCGTGGATAATAGCCGTCGGAATCTACAGGCACATCGAGCGCCACGGTCTTGCCGTTCTTCATATCATAGCTCCAGAGGCTCACCTTAGAGTTGTCCTGTCCTGCCTTAGGATATTTATAGGAATACTCTCCCGGATAGTCGTGATACTCGCTATGGGTAGGATGAGAACCTTCAAACATCTGCAGAGAATAAGTCTTTACGTGCGATTCGTCGAAGCGTATCCATCCGATGGCAGTTCCATCCGCATTCCATGCAAAGGCGCGGTTGAAGCTGAACTCCTCTTCGTAAACCCAATCAGGAATACCATTGATTACCTCGTTGAACTTACCGTCGCGGGTAATTTGGGTTTCCTTATCTCCATCGGTAACAAAGAGATTGTTATCCTTTACGAAGGCGATGTGGCGTGAATCAGGCGACCAGGTAGCCACCTGCTGGTTAACACCCTGGGAAAGCTTCTTCAAACTCTTCTTAGCAATATCATATACGAAATACTCAGCCTTGAACGAGCGGCGGTAGATAGCCTCGCGATGGGTCATGATAAGCAATTTCTTGCCATCAGGACTGATTACATAACCCTCAATCTGTTCGAAGGGAGCCTTGACTGCGCTCACATCGAAGAGGATGCTCACCTGCTTGCCCGTCTTGAACGAATAACTGATAACCTGCTTGCCATCATTGCTGATAGAAGCGTACAAATCGGTGCCATCAATAGGGTTAATACCGGTAACATAAGAGGCAGCAAACTCGCCGGAGGTAATGGCCTTCAGATCGAGTTTATCTGCAGCTTGCATTGCTGAAACCATCATGACAGTTGCAATAAAAACTGGAAATCTTTTCATGTGTTAATCTTTATGTAATGCCTCAATAGGCGAATAATCTTCGTCCTTGAGCAGTTGTTTTACCGTTACTTTAGGGTTGCGCTTTACATAAGCGTTGATTGTATTCACATACTTGGTCTTGAAAATCTCCTTGCCCATCGCCTTGTTTACAGCCCACATAATCTTGCCCATGTGCAGATCGCGGTCGAGCTGCGGACGGGTGTCGAACTGATCCATCGGAAAGATGCTCAGCAGATAGAAGGTAAGGCAATCTGGCACAATATACTGGCGCGACATGGTGCTGCGCTGCTGCGGCGTATAGAATTTCTTGTAGAGCGGATAGTTTTCGCCCATGTATTTATCGAGCGAAATTCCTACTGAGTGCTCTCCTACTACGATGCTCTGGTCGAGAGCGCCAATCTGGGCATAGAAACAAGGCTGCTGGAGCTCCGGAATCCAACTGTTCAGACGTGAGAAGGCAGATTTCAGCTGTTCGTTGATGTCTTCCATATTGGCAAATTCTGCCTCAGCATCGGCAATAAGTGCCTGCAGGGTAGAATCCTGATAGAACATGAGGAAACGGTTGCTGATATTGGCGTCGGTAATGGTGCCAAGCTGAAGCATTTTCTCTATCAGCGTACGGGTTTCTATCGGGTAATCGGTGTTCATCTGCTGCAGGGCTGAGAAATCACCGGTAGTAAGATATCTGCTTTCCAATCGGTCGTAACGCTGTACTGACAGGGGCACAGCCTCTCCTTCCTCGTTCGGCTTGAACTTAAACTCGCAGGCCGAACTGAGAAGCACTATTGCTAATATGACTATATAATTAAAAAAACTTTTCACGATAATTTACAAATCTTCGAGTTACGACTGCAAAAATACTAAAAATTATTTAAATTACCAAGCTTTTTTGCTAAAAAATCATACGCATTCGCAAAAAAAATGGGTTTTTCTCTTAAATTTGTTTGCAAAATAGCCAGCAATGAGCAAAACGTAAGGCTTTTTTGCTCATTGCTGGCTATTTGCGCAGTTTTCTGCTTATCGGATGATGACAGAAACTGAAACCTGAACCGGCTCTTCTATCTGCTTCTTCCAGGCTTTCAACCACTCATACCACTCCTTCTCGCCCTTGAAACCATAGGTTTCGTTGGCACTGGTATAAGCAAGCTTATAACTGAGCTGACTGCCTGCAGGTTTCACCACCTGAGTATAGCAATCCTTATTGGCTGGCTGCTGACTAACCAGGGCTGACTGTGGCACATAAATGCCCAAGCCTACGGTCTCCAGTTTATGCTTTCCATCGTCCTTGCCTGTTGGCCAGTCGCTGCCATAACAGCCTCGCAATCCCTTGCCATCAGCAAATTCGCTGGAACCCTTTACGTTGATGAGTCCTGTAGCAAACTGATAATCAGAAACATCCTTGTTGAAGAATACATCTACGTCGAAATCGCGATGACCGGCATAGATGGTGTAACGGATGGTAGCATTGACAGGCTTCAAGCCCGGAGCCGGAACCCAACCCTTATCCACTACCTCGACGATGGCACGGAGCGGACCTTCTGAAATGACGCGCTGCTCCTGGTATTTCACGTTGTTGAACAGCACCTGGTCTTTACCGTCCCAGCCACGGAGCGCACCCAGCCCGTAGGTATTGCCTACCCAGAGACAATCATCGCCCGAACCAGCCTGAATCTGCTCATCTGAAGGATAGAACTGCGTATCCTGAACCACCAGTCCCTTGTTGATTTTGCCATAAAGGTCGATGGTCTGACGATGGTCGAAATAAACACGCATGGCAATCAGTTCGCTTTCGAAACAGATGCCATGAGAATGGACGTAGTGATAAGGGTCCTTGGTCTTCTTATCAAACGAGATGCTACGCAGATAAATATCCTGCCTGTTCTTAGCCACCTTCCTGTTTCTGCTTGGCAGACAGAGTTCGGCAAAGGTACGAGCCGGATACTGTGCCTGCTCGCCCTCACGATAGAGGTGCACCTGATAGGTCTTGGTTTCTTTCTTGCCCAAATCGGCAAGGAAACAGAGTTCATCGTTGGTACAATCGCGGTTGATGTCGTCGAGCTGTGAAGGAATCTCCTTACCGTCAACGGTTACTACAGCGCGCTGAATGTCACCAATAGCTCCCAACTTGCTGAGATCTACCACCACCGGAGCATCGGTTCTTGCCACCTTGGAAGGATTGGAAACCGACACCTGGAAATTAACCTGCGCCTGGGCTGACAGAACTATCAGCGAAACCAGCGCCATCATCATTTGCTTTTTCTTCATAGATTTTATTTTTAAGTTTGTTTATTAATAGTCTACAACTGCGAGAAGAGTTTCTTGCCCTTGGCGTAATATTGCCAGATGATAGAGAGATTGTAAACCTGCGGAATCTCCTCCTTCACCCTACCCGCCTGTATCTTTCTGCGATCTTCGTCAAACTCATGTTTCCATGCCTTGAAAGCCCTGCGCGCCTTGAAGATAGCCTTGAAGTCACCCCAGTTGCGATTCAGAACCAATGTCTCGAAAGCAGCAAGGTAATCCAAGAATCTTCGCATACGCATTACATGAGTCAACTCCGTATCACTCAGATTCTTATAAAGCATGGTTAAATTATTTCTGAAATTCAGATAAGTCTTCATCGGATTGCTTTTCGGCAGGGTTCCACCACCCACATGATAAACCTCACTCTCAGGAATGCAGTAGATTTTTCTGCCCATCAGACGCAAGCGCCAACAAAGATCTATCTCTTCATTATGAGCAAAGAAACGGCCGTCTAAACCGCCAGCAGTCCAATAATCCTTTGAGCGGATCATCATACAGGCACCCGTAGCCCACAAGATTTCCTGCTGGTAATCATACTGCCCGTTATCGCGCTCTACCGTATCAAAGATGCGGCCGCGACAGAACGGATAGCCGTATTTGTCGAGGAATCCGCCGCAAGCGCCAGCATACTCAAAGCTGTCCTTATCGTATTCGGCAAGTAACTTAGGCTGGCAGGCAGCCACCTGCTGATGCGAATCCATAAACTCGATGAGTGGTGTAAGCCAATGATGCGAAACCTCTACATCGCTATTCAGGAGCACATAATACGTTGCATCAATCTGCTTCAAGGCACGGTTATAGCCTTCTGCAAAGCCGAAATTCTGCTCCAGCACGATGGTCTTCACCTGAGGAAACTGAGTCTCCAGAAGGTGCATCGAACCATCAGAAGAAGAATTGTCTGCCACCCAGATTTCAGCATCCTGACGGGAATATTCGATGACATTCGGAAGATACTTTGCCAGCATCTTCTGTCCATTCCAGTTTAATATAACGATTGCTACTTTTGCCATATTTATTGTAAACTCTTTAATCTGTTATTCAGGAGATTGGTAAACTCATAGTTCTTGAGTCCCCATTTGGGAGCAATCAGCAGTTCTTTGGGCGACTGACTGACGAAGCGCTCCAGCACCAAATCCTTTCTGAGCAGACGGATGTATTTCACGATGACATCAATATATTCCTCTACCGTGTAAACATGGAAGGGATGCTCAGCATATTCCTGTGCCAGCCGGGTGCCCCTGATAATCTGCATCTGATGAATCTTGAGAATATCAAGCGGTAAGGAAGAGATGAGAGGAGCCTGGCGCAGACTTTCTTCCGCATCTTCTCCCGGCAAACCGATGATGATGTGGCCGCCCGTAAGGATTCCCCTGGCATGAGTACGCTCTACGGCACTACGGCAACAGGCAAAATCATGTCCACGGTTGATGCGTTTCAAGGTTTCATCATTGGCACTCTCAATGCCATATTCCACCAGCACGAAGATTCGGCGGTTCAGTTCTTCCAGATAATCGAGCAATTCATCGCTCACACAATCCGGACGGGTTCCGATAACGATTCCCACCACATCTTCCACCTCAAGAGCCTCTTCATACATCTGCCTCAGTTGCTCCACCCTGGCGTATGTATTGGTATAAGCCTGAAAATAAGCCAGATATTTCATATCAGGATACTTCCTGCTGAAGAAAGCCTTTCCCTCCTCCAGCTGTTCAGTAATCGACTTTTTCCGGTCGCAATAGCTCGGATTGAAGGTGCGGTTGTCGCAATACGTACATCCGCCACTCGAAATCCTTCCATCTCTGTTAGGACAGGAGAATCCCGCGTCTATCGAAATCTTCTGAACACGGAAATCAGGAAACTGCTTCCGGATCCATGTTCCAAAATCGTTGTAATACATTGGACTTTGAACTTTACGATTAACCCTTTTTACTTAGCCCTATTAACTATAAACTATCAATTATAAACTATCAACAAGCCCTATTTACTATAAACTATCAACTAAAGAAGTTCTCCCTTCAGCGCCGTCTTATCGTGATTAAAATCACCCAGGCGAACCTTGATAAGTTGGTTGTCGTATTCTTCCTTGGCGAGAGCCGGCGAAAGTTCTACGCGGATATAGTTCTTGGTGAATCCATGCATTGCCTTGCCTCTTGGCGCCTTTTCGAAGAGAACCTCAGCCTCAGTACCGATGTATTGGGCATAGAATTCCTGCGTCTTCTGATCGCTCAACTCCAACAGTCGCTTGGAGCGTTTCTTCTTCTCCTTCTCGTCAACCACATACGGAATCTTCAAGGCAGCCGTGCCCGGACGCTCAGAATAAGGGAAGACGTGAAGCTGGGTAACAGGCAGACTCTTCAGGAACTCATAGCATTCTTCAAAACACTCCGGAGTTTCGCCGCGACAGCCCACCATCACATCGACACCGATAAACGCATCAGGCATTTTCTCCTTGATAAGATTCACCTTGTGGGCAAAGAGCGCCTTGTCGTAACGGCGGTGCATCAGCTTGAGCACCTCATCGCTTCCGCTCTGCAGAGGAATATGGAAATGAGGCATAAAAGCACGGCTCTGGGCACAATACTCTATGAGATCATCATCACAGAGATCAGGCTCCAGACTCGAGATGCGGTAACGCTTGATTCCTTCTACCTGATCCATCGCCTTGACAAGGTCGATGAATCGCTCGTGGGTAGTCTGACCGAAATCACCGATATTCACACCGGTAATGACGATTTCCTTACCGCCTTCAGCAGCCGCCTGCTCACATTGAGCCACAAGCGACTGGATGCTTGGGTTGCGCGAATTGCCTCGGGCAAATGGAATGGTGCAATAGGTGCAATAATAATTGCAGCCGTCCTGCACCTTCAGGAAATAACGGGTACGGTTGCCACGCGAGCAAGAAGGCTGGAAGGTCTTGATTTCCTTCGTCTTCACGCTATAATGCTGATGAAGAGCCGCAGCATCGACGTTCTGAGAACTTTCCGTATCGACGTTCTGAGGAGTTACCGCATCGCCGTTCTGAGGGGCCTGAGCAGTCAATCCGTTTTCCTGGGCAAATTTCTGCGCCCATGCATCGCTGAGATATTGAATCAAGTGCGCCTTCTCGTTAGCACCCAACACGAGATCTACCCCCTCTATCTTGCTGACATTCTCAGATTCGAGCTGCGCATAACAGCCCGTCACGATAACGAATGCACCCGGATTGTTTCTCACCATCCGGTGGATAGCCTGACGACATTTATGATCGGCAACTTCTGTTACCGAGCAGGTGTTAATCAGACAAATATCAGCTTTCTCCCCCTTTTTAGCAGTAATGACGCCCATATCTTCGAGCATTTTGCCAAAAGTGGAAGTTTCAGAGAAGTTGAGTTTGCAGCCTAGCGTATAGTAAGCTGCCTTTTTACCTTGGAAGGCACTTGAATCTATCATAAATTATCTTTTCTAATATTCTAAAAGGTAACCTAAAAAAATGAAACATAGTCTCTATAAAACGAAAAAGCCGCTAGACCGAAGTCCAGCGGTTGTTTCTCTCATTTTTCGTTCGCAAGTAATTTCAAATTACTTAGCAGAATCAGCAGCAGCTGTATCAGCAGCAGCAGTGTCAGCAGCAGTTGTATCTACCTGAGCTGTGTCAGAATCAGCAGAAGCTGTGTTCTGAGCTGTTTTGTTACCACATGATGCGAAAGAGATAGCTGCGATAGCTACGAACATAAAAACTAATTTCTTCATTTTCTTTGCTTTTTTAAAATCTGTAAAACAATCATTTGTTCTTTTGAACGATGCAAAGGTAAGCATTTTTTTGATACGTTGTTCTTTTTTTTGCGATTTTTTTTTAGGTGATTTTGTAACAAAATTACAAATCGCTAAAAATCAACCACTTACAAAATGCTAACAAAGGTTAAAGTTTTTAATGTGCTCGGAAGCAGCCTAATTTTAACACTTTTCGGTGTTTTTAGCGTAACAAGGGTGCGCGCCAACACCTCTTCAGAGCAGCACTATATACATATAATAAGGTACGCGCGAGAGGGAAAGAACAGAAACTTTTTCTGCATGAGAAAGAAGATTTTCTGCATGAGAGAGAAGATTTTCCCAAGAAATCGTTCCCAAAAACTTTGATTGCCGAGAATTTTTTCGTAACTTTGCACTCAAAACAAAAAAACAAACAGACAGAAAATGATACAGCTAAAAGAAAATCAGGGCATTCCCCGCAGCATTCTTCTGATGATGGCTATCGTCGCAGGACTCACCGTAGCCAACTGCTACTACAATCAGCCGCTTCTCGAACTCATCCGCCACGACCTGGATATTACCGAGCAGAAGGCTAACCTCATCACCGTCATTACCCAGATAGGTTATGCGCTGGGCTTATTCTTCCTCATTCCCTTGGGCGACATGCTTTCGCGCAAGAAACTCATCCTTGTCAATATGACCATTGCTGCATTGATGGCTATCGTGATGGCTGCAGCGCAAAACGTTTGGATGCTCTGGGGAGCTTCACTGCTGATTGGCGCCTGTTCGGTGATTCCGCAGTTCTTCATTCCGATAGCCGGACAGTTTTCGGAGCCCAAGAACAAGAGCAGGAATATGGGCATTGTACTCTCCGGACTGCTGACGGGCATTCTCGCCTCACGAGTAATCAGCGGCTACATCGGCGAATGGCTGGGATGGCGGGAGATGTTTATCATAGCTGCTTTCGTGATGGTGTTTTGCATGGGAATCATGCTGCTGATGATGCCTGAAATGAAGCGCAACTATGTAGGAACCTACAGAGGGCTGATGACCACGATAGCAGAAATTTTCTTTTTCCATCCTTCTATCCGCATCTATTCCACCCGTGCAGCCTTCGGGTTCGGCAGTATGATGGCAATATGGTCTTGTCTGGCGTTCCATCTGGCGCAGCCACCTTTCAGCGCAGGAAGTGATATGGTAGGAATGCTCGGACTTTGCGGAATCATGGGAGCCGTTGCTGCCAGTGGTGTGGGAAAACTGGTTCCTAGGTTTGGCATTCGAAAATTCAATCTGTTCGGAGCAGGAATGCAGATCATCGCCTGGACAATAGCCTTGCTTTTCGGCAACACTTACGCCGGACTCATCGCAGCCATCATCCTGGTTGACATCGGTCTGCAATGTCAGCAACTCAGCAATCAGAGTGGTTGTCTGCAGGAGATTCCGCAGGCTTCCAACCGCGCCAACACCATTTTCATGACCAGCTATTTCATCGGTGGTTCGCTAGGCACTTTCTGTGCCGGATACGTCTGGACGCAAGCCGACTGGCTAGGTGTCTGCATCGTAGGAATCGCCTTCGCCATGATTTCTCTGCTTATCACGCTAAACTGCAAGAAATAAACATATAAAAGAAAAGAGATTATATTCCCGACTTACAGGAACATAATCTCTTTTCTTATTTTGATAGAGACTGAAGCTGGCATTTCTGCCGAAGCTTCAACTACATCTTTTCATCACCATACATTTCCGTCCACCAGGAAGCATCGTCCTGCAACCACTTGGCAAACCAGGCAAAGATGGTGTTCTGCCATTTCAGTCGCTTCTCGTAGTCGATGATGTGATGATCCTGACCATCTACCAATACCATCGCCGTAGGACGGCCAAGGAGTTTCAGCGCTGTATAGAGCTGGATACTCTCGCCCACAGGCACATTATTATCAGCCGTGCCGTGAACAAACAGCAGCGGAGTATGAATCTTGTCGGCATTATAGAGCGGACTCTGATCTACAAAGAGATGCTTGTTGGTCCAAGGATATTCGTTCGCCATAGAAACTTCGCTGTAGCTGTAGCCCCAATAGCCCTCACCCCAATAGCTGGTGTGGTCGCTGATGCCTGCATGAGAGATGGCAGCAGCAAAGAGGTCGGTCTTGGTCTGAAGATACTGAGTCATGAATCCGCCGTAGCTGGCGCCGATGCAGCCTATCTTCTTACGTTTTACGAAAGCATGCTCATCACAGAAAGCCTGGGTGCTGGAGATGATGTCTTCAGCCACTCCCTCGCCTGCCGTATCTACATGGCGGGCTGAGAATTTCTGACCGAATCCGGTAGCTCCACTAGGATTCACAACCAGCACTACATAGCCCATTGCCGCATAAACATGATGAGGATAACGGCTCTGGAACATGCGGCTCGTAGGACTGCAACCGCCATAATAGTTCACTATCATCGGATACTTCTTAGCAGCATCAAAATGAGGTGGCAGATAGTAACGGCAGCAAAGGGTGTCGCCTCTTGAATTGACAAAATTCCAAGCCTTGCATTCGCCCAGTTCAACATCCTTCAACTCGCGCGCACTCAAATCGTCAACCAATTGCGATTTCAGCGCCTTCGTATTCATCTTATAGAGTCGGTCAGCATTGGATGCACTCTGACCGGAGAAAGCCATTTCTGCTGCAGAAGATGCAAGCGAGAAACTCTTGATGTACTCTTCAGGAGTCTTGAGAAGCGTAAACTTACCCGATTTCGGATTGAGCTGGAAGAGATGCACGCAATCCTTATCTTCTGCCGTGAAGTAGATGTTGCCATCTGCCTTACTCCAATCCACACTCTGCACATTCGGATTGAAATCCTTGGTCAGCGGACGAACCTTCTTATCCGACAAGGTCATCAGATAGAGCTGGGTGTCGATCATGCTAGGTGTCTGTCCTTCTTCCACATTCTTTCCTATGCCGTTGAAAGCTTCCGGCGAAGCGCTCACGAGAATGCTCTTGCCATCCGGCGAGAACTGGGCGCTGTTCAGAAATTCGCCCTTTTCTATCAGGGTTTCTACCTTTGGCGTTGTGGCTGAAGATGCATTCATACTGCCCAAATCCAGGCGGTAGAATGATGTCAGGCTTGTAGGACGCTTAGTGAGTCGCTCCTCTTCCTTTCCTATCAGCAGATAACGCGAATCGGCAGAAATATCCATCAGATAGATGTTGTGGTAACCGAAAGTAAGCGGCTGGAGAATGCCCGATGCAAGATCATATTTGGCGAGATTGCTACGCTCGCGCCAACCAGGCTGTCTGTCTTCCGGTTCTTTTACATCATAAACTTGCGGATCCTTTTTTCTGCCTTCAGTAGTGAGCGTATAGATGAGCGTTTTTTCATCGGGTGCAAACTGGAACCAGCCTTCAGGAAGATGGCTTGCCAGCACTTCGCGCTCCATCGTCAGCGGATTGATGGTAATGAGCTGCAATGTGCCATCCTGCTTTTCTTCTCCGGCAATACTGCTGTCGCTCGCCTTCTGCGTGAAATACAGTTTATTGCTTGAAGGCATCCATTTTACGCTCTCCTCAAATGTAGCCATCAGTCTGTTAGTCTGAGAGTTGCGCAATTCATTAATGCTATGGTTATTACCTTTTCTATCTACCCAGGTTTTCCGAACTACGATAAACTTTCCGTTTGGTGAGATAGAAACACTCGGATAGTTGGGCGCACAAATCACATCATAGATGTTATAGGCACGCTTTACCGTCGCATCGCCTACAGAAAGCGGAGCACCGTTGGCTGCGGTTACGGTCAACTTGATAGATTTCTTATCAGCAGATGCATTCTTCCGGGTAAGATATTTGATGACAACTGTATGCTGCGAAGGAGTCAGGATGGTTTCAGCCTTATCGCCGTTCACCGCTACCTGTTCGCCGTCTACGAACAGGCGGTATTGCTCCAATCCTTCTACCGCAATGGTTGCTTTAGTGCGCTGGGTGTTAGATACGCAGAAAGAAGCCAGATGGAGCGCATCCTGCTGCTTGTCGGCAAGGAGTTGGGCTGCACTCACCTCCTTGCCCTTATTTAATAAGGTGAAAGACAGTGGCGAATCGAGCAGCTGCTTAAGGTCGAACGCTTCGCCCTTGATGTTCACACTGTCAGCCATCCAAGGCTGTGCTACGGCATAGGGGCCTGCATATTTCAGCGTTTTCACCTCTATAGTTTCGGCACTGGCAGAGATTGAAGCCATCAGGGCAGCTGCCAGCAGTCCACTTTTTGTTGTTTTCAGAATCAGTTTATTCATAAATATCCTTATTTTTGATTTTGGTGCGAAATTACAAATAAAATTCGAGATAAACGAATATTTCTGTTACAATTTGCTTTTTTTGCTGCATTTTTGCCATACAAATGTTATCTCTACGTTAACCGGATGAGCCAGTAGGTTATTGTTGGGTTAAACCCCTCTCCCATTCATTGCTGTTTCAAGAAAACACCTTATCTTTGCATCGCCAATCTACAAAAGAAAGGCGCATGAACTTAAAAAGAATAAGAAAAGGGAAGAATATGAAACAGAAATCATTGATATTGATGAGCACCCTGCTCGTCTGCTCACTCGAAAGTTTCGCACAGAGTGATGTCGAGAAAAACGACTCGATATGGAAGGACTTCGACCTGGCAAGCGTTACCGTGGTTGCCTCGAAACCGCTGGTAAAAATGGAGACCGACAAGATGACCTACAACGTGCAGCAGGATGCTGACGCCAAGGCCTCTACCGTTCTCGACATGCTGCGCAAGGTGCCGATGGTTACGGTAGATGGACAGGACAATATCACCGTGAACGGTTCATCTAGTTTCAAAGTGTATGTGGATGGAAAGCCGAATCCGATGTTCTCTGCCAACCCTTCGCAGATTTTCAAGGCAATGCCGGCAACTATGGTAAAAAACATAGAAGTAATCACCAATCCGGGAGCCAAATATGATGCTGAAGGTACGGGCGGCGTGCTCAACATCGTACTCAACAAGCAAGCAGTGAATGGAGCCGGAGGCAACGACTTCAGCAATGGCTATAATGGCAACATCAGTGCAGCTGCCGGCAACCAGACACAGCGCATCTCCGCCTTCATCAGCGGCCAGCAGGGCAAGCTCACCTATAGTGCCAACGGAATGTACAATCATCAGCGCATGGATGGAACCACCATCTCCTTCGACCGATTCCAGAAGGATGGCAGCACGATGAACTATTACCAGAATTCGGATATGAAGCAGCCTTTCTCTATGGGCAACATCAGTTTGAGCTACGAACTCGACTCGCTGAGCAGCATCAGCGCTACGACAGGACTGACCACCTTCAACCAGAAAATTACAGGCCATCCACTCACAAAGATGACAGGCGGAATCTATGGCAAAGGATTCGAATATGGCAATGAGATGAAACAGAATCTGGGCAATACCTCCTTCAACGGAAGCATCGATTATCAGCGATTTTTCAACAAGGAGCGCACGAACTACCTCATTCTCAGCTATCTCTTCAGCACCAACCCATCTCACACTGACAACTATACGTTCTACGACGACATCAGCCATGTAACGGCTCTCCAGCTCAACGACCTACTCTCGAAGAGCAAGATGCGCGGCACAGAACATACTTTCCAGGCAGATTTTACCCATTCGCTCAGCGCCACCCAGCGCCTGAATTTCGGAGCCAAATACATAGCCCGCATCAACAGAAGCAATTCACGCTACTACGATGTGGCGGCAGATAAAACAGAGACGCTGAACCCTGCCAACAGTATGGAGTATAAGAACACCCAGAACATTCTTGCCGCCTATGCTGAATGGAAGGGAAACTTCGGAAAGATAGGAACCATGCTGGGAACCCGATACGAACAGACCTGGGAGAAAGTGAAGTTTGAACAGGGTAAGGGTGATGATTTTGATAAAGATTACGGCAATCTCGTACCGAGCGCCAGCATCTCTTACGCCATCGCTCCAGGCATGAATCTCGGTGTGAACTACAGCATGCGCATCACCCGTCCGGGAATTACCTACCTCAACCCTTATGTTGACCGCAGTAATCCTACCGCCATTAGCTATGGTAATACAGACCTCGACGTGGTGAAGTCGCATCAGGTGAACATGGTATTTAATTATTACAATCCACGATTCATTCTGAGTACAACTCTGGGCTACGGATTCTGCAACAACCAGATAGAGCAGTATTCGTTCATCGATGCAGACAACCTGCTCAACACCACCTACGGCAATGTTTCGAAAACCCGCAACGCCAGTCTGAATGTCTTTGCCAACTGGCTGGTGTTCAAGAAGACGAGATTGATGCTGAACGAGAGTCTGAGCTACAATGATTTGCGAAGTGAAGTATTGGGATGGAAGAATCATGGCTGGAACAGCAGTACGATGATCAATCTGCAACAGACACTTCCTTGGGAGTTGCAATGGACAATAGGAAGTATCATTCAGAGCAAACAGCACAACCTGCAAGGCTATCAGAGCGGAATGTCATTCTTCTACTCCACCCTCTCCAAATCCATCGTCAAGGATAAGCTGGACTTGAGTCTGATGTTCCTCACACCAACCGATGACAAGCTCAACATCAAGCAGAAAACTGTGGGTTCAGACTATGTACAGAATATGACGGTAAAGGTGCCTCTGCGCCAGATCAGCCTCACACTCACCTGGAAATTCGGCAACACCAAGAAGCAATTCCAAAAGGTGAAATCCAACATCAAAAATGATTTCCAGGAAGAAAAGCAGGGCATTCAGACAGGTGGAATGAACAGCCAGCAGGAAGACAAATAACAGGACATAATCAATAGGAATCCACAGGCTTCCTTCCTCGTATGGCTCAACTGCCGAGACCTGCATCTTTCACACGATGCGCTTCTCGACCTATTCATCGACAAGGCTCATCTGGCATTGAATGATGGGGAGATGTTCGGACCTGGCGGAGAAGGATTCATGCGATTGAATGTGGCTGCACCAAGAAGTGTTATCAAACAGGCTTTACAGCAGTTGGAAAAGGCTGTGAGCCAACTCTAGATTTTTAAGAAAAACAATAGCCGTAACTACTGCAAATATAGTTACGGCTATTATTATAATATGGTGGAAGAAAACCTTTATTCCCCCTCCATCAAATCATGAACCAGTTTGATTTCGTAATAATCAATACCAGCTCCCAAAGCTTCCTTTATTTCACTAAAAAGCTCCAATTCAGGATGAGCCTTCATGAAATCACGGATTTTCTTTTCATGGGCACTTGAAATCAGCGCCCGCAGTCCAATCTTTCCTTCTTTCACATAAGGAGTAAGATGACCAATAATGGTACCTTTGGTATAACCCCGCTTAGCAGCAATCTGATCTACCGTCATTCCCTGCATATAGAAATCATAACTTACCTCCTTCGAAGCGACTTTCTGCACCTTCGGTTCATTCGGTTTCTTCTGTCTCCTTGACTTTCTACCCGAACCGCTATCTGATGAGGCATCTGCATCCAACAGCAAGAACTGGGCCTTCTTTTTCAGATAATCTGTTACCGTGAATTCTGCACTACATTCATACTTCAAAAGCCGTTCTTTTAATTTTACATCCTCTGAGAAAACAGAGAAGCGGTCTTCAAACTGTTTCCTAGCCACCTTGTTGTCTGTATCAAGATTCGACTTTCTGATTAAATCACTCAGAATGCCGATTTTGTCAAGAAAATACATAGCTCCCTTATGAATACGGTCTTGCAGCTCAGCCTGTCTTACATCAGGATTTCGGGCAAGCATACCCGTATACTGCACACGGAATTTATCCGATACGGCTATCAGACTCTTCAGCACCACCTGCAACTTCTGATACTCGCTTACCACGCGCGGATATTTACCATTAAAAAACTCTACCAGGCAGCGCATCAGATGCTCATAGCTGGCTCTGATGGAATAAAAATCGAAGAGTTCGCTGATGCAATAAATGATGTATTGCAGCTCCAGGCTGCTGATTTGCTCCTGACTAGGCGCAGCAAGCTGGCTGGTGAACGCATCCACCGTCTGACTGCTGATAATGGCTCCGCGAGAAAGCGGTTGACTGAGCACCATGCCCTCCAAAGTCTTGCAGCGGCTCAGTGCCACATAAGTCTGACCATGGGTAAAAGAATGAGAAGCATCGATGATGGCATGTTCGAAAGTAAGTCCCTGACTCTTGTGGATAGTTATCGCCCACGCCAGACGCAGAGGATACTGCATGAATTTTCCTTCCACCGTCTCCTCTATCTCCTTGGTTTTCTCGTTCAGCGTATATTTCGCATTGGTCCACTCCATTTTCTCCAGGTCAAATTCCTCGCCCGAATCCTTACTGCGAACGGTAATCTTGCTGCCGTCTTCATCGGTCCTAACCCCTATCACCTCGCCTATCATACCATTATAAAAACGGTGCTGCGGGTCGTTCTTGATGAACATCACCTGGGCTCCCGGCTTCAATGTGAGCTTGAAATCGGCAGGATAAGATGTTTCTGGGAAATCGCCCTCTATTTCTGCTGTAAAAGAAAATGACTGCGCAGGCAAGGCAGCGAGCTGCTGTTCGTTGATATACTGGGCAGGTGCATTATGGGTGGTAAGCCTGATATAATTGCCCTCCTTAGGTGGTACAAAATTTGGAATATAGCGCTGGTTCAGAGCCTGCAGCGTAGCTTCAGAAGCCTTATTCTCCCTAATCTGGTTGAGCAGCGAGATAAACTGTTCATCCTGCTGCCTGTACACCTTTTTAAGTTCGATGGTGAGATAACCCACCTGCTTCAGAGTGTTGCTGCTGAAGAAGAAAGGAGTATCATAATGCTGCCCCAGCAGATGCTCTTCCTGTGGCGTAACCACGGGTGCCAGCTGCTGCAAATCGCCTATCATCAGGAGCTGCACACCACCAAAAGGCAAATCGTGGCGCTTGCGATACTGGCGAAGCACAGAATCTACAGCATCGAGCAGATCGCTGCGCACCATACTGATTTCGTCGATAACGAGCAGGTCGATACTGCGGATGATATTGCGCTTGAGCTTGCTGAACTGATAGCGTTTCTGTTCGCCGCTGCCAAAGGTCGTGCCCGGCACGTATGGCGAGAAGGGAAGCTGGAAGAACGAATGGATGGTCATTCCTCCGGCGTTGATGGCTGCAATGCCCGTAGGAGCAAGCACAATCATTCGTTTTGGCGACAGTTCTTTCAATCGCTTGAGGAAGGTCGTCTTACCTGTGCCCGCCTTTCCGGTAAGGAAGAGGTTGGCATTTGTCTTTTCTATGATATTCCATGCCAGGATGGATTCTTCGTTCATTTCCATACAGCTTCTTTTTTGTACCAGATTTTATATCAGAACTAGATTTCTTCCGTGATTTCGCTCATCTCCTTGCGCTTCTTCTCTGTGCGTGGACAGTCTTCAGCAATATGACCTACAGGAATGATTACCACCGCCTCATAGCCCTCGCGAGCAAAGAACTGCTGCATCTTCGCCGTATCGTAATTGCAGACCCAGCAGGTACCCAGTCCCTTTTCGGTGGCAGCCAGACAGAGATGCTCTGCCGCTATCGCCACATCAATATCGCCATGCGGTTTCTCATCATATCTGCGCACCCAGTTCTCATTCACGTTTTTCATACCTATAATATATATAGGAGCCGTCTTGAACCATTCGCGGTCGTAGCACTCCTGCAGTTTCTTCTTCGCCTCTTCTGAGCGCACGATGAGCCAGCGCCAAGGCTGCCTGTTCACTGCCGATGGTGCCAGGCGCACACACTCCATGATATAGTCCAGATCCTCCTGGCTCACCGCCTCCGGAGTAAACTTGCGAGCCGAAAAACGCTCCTGGCTCAATGCCAACATGTTATTCTTATCATTCATATCGTTCAGTTTTATAATGTTTCAATACTAGCTTATGACCACAAAGGTAAGAATAAATCACGAAACGACAAAAAAACTTGAATGAAAAACTATCGTTTTCGGATTATTTTTTGTATTTTTGCACATTATACCAGGATTTCTGGTGAGAACAAGAGGTGTTAATGATAAGATATGATAGGACTGGCAGACTGCAACAACTTCTACTGTTCGTGCGAGCGAGTGTTTCGCCCCGACCTGACAGGAAAGCCCGTGGTTGTATTGAGTAACAACGACGGGTGCGTCATCGCACGCTCTGAAGAAGCTAAGGCATTGGGCTATAAGATGGGCGACCCCTTCTATCAGGTGAAGGAAAAACTGGAGGCTGAAGGAGTGGCTATATTCTCGAGCAACTATACGCTCTACGGTTCGCTCTCCAACCGCGTGATGTCGATGCTATCCCATTATTCCCCACGCATCGACCAATACTCTATCGATGAGAGTTTCTTCGAGGCAGATGAATCAATAGCGAAAGTTTTCTTTCGGGAGCATACGGAAGACCATCCTACTTTGTTCAATAAAATAACAATAGACGAGCTGTCAGAAAAGCCCGATAGCCTGCTCCATCGCTATGGCTCCAAAATATCGGCAGATGTACTTCGGGCTGTTGGAATCCCGATATCCGTAGGCATTGCAGAAACGAAGACATTGGCGAAAATCGGCTCTAAATTCGCCAAGAAATACAAGGGCTTCCAAGGCTGCTGCCTCATCGACACGGATGAACGGAGACACAAGGCGCTGTCTCTCTTCCCCGTAGAAGATGTATGGGGAATAGGCAGACAGATAGCCCGAAAGCTCGATTATATGGGCATCAGGACCGCCGCTCAGGTTGCCGACAAGAAAGAAAGTTGGGTCCGTAGCCATTTCAATATCACCACCCTAAGAACATGGAAAGAACTGAATGGCGAAAGCTGCATCAGCATCGAGGAATTACCGCAGAAGAAGAGCATCTGCACCAGCAGGAG
>ERZ780020.47-NODE-47-length-21803-cov-3.13316_pt1 | contig 21803 bp, 29 predicted proteins | sample MGYA00511865_ERZ780020 | MGnify/ENA primary metagenome ERZ780020 (study PRJEB29588, sample SAMEA2163271) | human gut metagenome | biome: human gut; feature: human-associated habitat; material: faeces | place: Denmark | collected 2008/2010 ...
ATATTCTAAAATCAACAATTTTTACCGCTTGAATGTGCTTACTATTTACGGAATGTAAATTATCATCTAAATTCATATTAGTTTTCAGTGCTGATGTAAAGCTGTCTAAAGCAGTATCATAGGCTTTAAAACATGCATTTTTGAATTGTTCAGTTACAATTTCATCAACTGAACCATACTGAACAGAACAATCTTTAACACCTGTATCCATTAGGATATATTCATTTGTTGCATAGCTGTATACATCAATCTTATTAGCTGCAAGAGAAGCAGCTATAACATTATTGTCACATTGGTATTTAACACTTTTTGTCTGTCTCTCATATAACATCATTAGACTAAGTGAAATCAATGCAAATATTGTAATTATTGTAAAAATACCGTACTGGATGGAACCATTGTTTTTTTTCTTTAAAAGTAACATACGCTCCCTCCTTAATATTTGCTGGTACCAGCAACCTTTTTATTGTAAGTAAACTTACCAAACCTCTCTATCTTCAATTTTTTTTGAAGAAATTCCACAGTACCAGCGAAATGTTTAAAATTCTTTACACCAGAGTTGGAAAGATTGACTTCGCCTGTAATAACTAACTCAATAGGTTCACCATATGCCTGTTTAGTAAAGGTTGTCCCATTAAGAGACACATTCTGAATTCCGGCATCATCTAGCTCTTTTTTTAAGGATACCTCATCCTCATTAGACAAATACCCTGTTGTTTCCATTTTCTTTATATATGATGTCTGAATCAGATTCAATGAATCATTAGCGGAATACTGAGTCATCCAGACGGAGAAGCAGAGCATTATACATACGGAACATATAAGGGTAGCTAATATACATATTGAAGCTTCAACAAACTGATCGCCTTCAGACTTTATCTTGAAAAATTTTTTTATTGTATTTTCCATTTTCCACCCCTTGCCAGCATTATTAGTTATCGGCAGAATCAAAGAACGAATCCATTTTTGTACCAGTTTTTTCCATGAATCCCTTAAACTGAGGCTTTAATGTTGCAATCATGATACCGCCAATAATAAGAGCAAGAATAATCAGTATTGCTTTCCCTATAAATTCATCGCCCTTCTGCTTAATTTTTGCGAATCCCTTAAAATTTTCTTTGAACTTTTTCATAGCTTTCTCTCCTTTTAAAATAAAACAAATTAATATGATGAAATTGCTATTGAATACTCAACAACAACTGCATATAAAATAATTACCATAATAGCAACCAAAATTATTAACATAACCTTCATAATGTCATTTTCAAGTTTCTGCTTATGCTTAATTTCTACTGCTTTCTGGATACTTATTAATTGCTGAGATACGCTGGAAAGTGCTGTCATTGTATCTCCCGTTTCGTAGCCCTGTCGCAATACAGTACAGAATGTATCAATGTGAACATTACTGAATTTCAGCTTGAAATTTACAATGGCATCCATAATGTTCTGCTTTACTGAAATATCTGTTATCATTTCATGCAAAGCCTTTTTCAGTCTGCTACAGGCTGCGACCTTGTAACATGAATTTAATGCTTCTGTAAGAAACACTCCTGATTCTGTATTAATTTTAATATTTTCATAAATAGATTGTAGATCTTCAACTATGCGGTCATTATCTTGTTTGTTATTAACCTCAAGCAAAACCTTTAAAAAGAAAAAACCAATAATGCCACCAGCTAATAACCCTACAACTCCAAAAATGATATATCCTAATATTCCAAGAACAATTGCTAGACAAATATTACATAAAACATATTCAACCGGATCTACAACTCTTTTAACAAGATAATTAGCTCCTATTTTACTAAGATATATCTGTAATCTGTTGTAAATCTTAGGATTAAGTTTAATCAACCGCTTAATCTTTGACTTGTTATCTCCGTACAGCTCTTTTTGGGCTTCCAGAACTCTATTCATGGAATTATCAGATGCTTTAAAATAGATTAACAGGCCCATTAAAATTGAAATTACCAATATAACAATTCCTGTGAATATTGTTAATATCAAACTCAAAATTCCACCTCCCCTAACTATTTATTTCCAAGAGTAACAAACTTCCAAGCTACATAGATAAGAATCATACAGCAAAATACAAACATGAAATTTCCAATTCTATTATTAAAAAACAATGTACTTAATGGAAGTTCAAGGAAATACACCAGAGACAAAATACATAAAACAAATATAAAAAACATAAGTAAAATATTTAGCCTGGCACCATTAGCAGTTGCTCTACGAATAGCTTTTTCGCCTTTGTAAATGCTAATAGAATCATAACATCTTCCGATAATAGATCTATAATTTGCATTATTCTTACTTCCGGCTTCCAAAGCCTGTAACAGCTCCGTTAATTTTCTGTGTCTCATCTTAAGTGATAATCTGCCGATAGCAGCAGAAATATTTCCATCAACTCTTGATTCTGCCACACATGTATTTACTGCACTTTTTAACGGTTCCTCAAGCTGTGGAGCAACAGCTTCAAAAACAGAAATTAAATCACTGCTCATATTGGAATAACTATGCAATAGATTTGCAAATTGCAGTATATTATCATCTATTGTTTTTATCTGCTTGTCAGATACAGCAAAGAAAATACTATAAAATATAAATATTGTAACTACACAAGCAAGCAATACGAAAGCAAAATTATGAGAAAACAAAGCAGTAATAAAACCAACAATTAAAGTAAAAAAAGCTACAAATAACAACACAAGCTCTGCGTTGATAAAAGAAAATTTTCTTTTTAGACTACTTAAGTTAATTGTAATATCAAGCTTTGTAAAAAAACTTACCTTATCTCCATTACCTACCTGATTGTATACTTCTTCAGATGTTCTTATTCTTGCTTTAGAGGATCTGTTAGTACTTAACTTCAACTGTTCCGCAACAACATTAAATACATTTTTCTTTTTTATTACGCCTACAAGCAAATAACTTAATCCAACCAAGCAAACAAAAATCACAGAATAACAAATGTAAATCATCTTAACCTCCTTTCATTTACAGCTTAAAGAAAAATTTATTTAAACTGCTGTTATCTATATTATTATCAGAAACAGGATTACAGTTTTCATCAAGCTTAACTACTTTAAGACAGTTATTTTGATAATCCCATCCCTGCACTTCCGAAATACTCTTAATCTGATAATTCTTTACAAAACATACGACTTTAAAGCCAAGTAAAAATCTCATACACTGATTCAAATCATAATCAGCAGCCTGTTTGATATAATCTCCAATCTTATATAATCCCTCCAGCTCATCATCCCCGTGTGAAGTCGAAATAATCTGAGAACCTGTTGCAGCAATGGACGGAAAGCTCGCTGCATCGTCCCCGGATTTGATTTCTCCTAACGCAAAAACATCCCAGTCGTCCATTAATGCCTGTTTAGCGTGTTCTTTTAAGCCATATCTGATATGACTTTCTCCATTATCTTCTATTGTATGTCTTGAAAGAAATTCCGGATGACCATCAATAAAAAGTTCATCTGTCTCCTGAATAGCCAGAATTGACTTGTCATGTGGTGTATATTCAATCATTCCATTAACACCAGTAGTTTTACCGGAACCATTAGAACCAACAAATAACATTCCTGCTTCTTCATCTACCCATTTTTTTATCAAATAATTTTTTTGGGTTTCCGTCATATATTTTCTTTTAACAAGTTTATCGAATGTAACCTTATTTTTAGGCTCAAGTCTTATATGAAAAGTAGTCTGATTATTTTCATTAAGGATTGCATCAGATAAATTAATTCTTAATCTGAATAACGGATTGTTAATTGTATCAGAAAACTTAGGATAAGCATTAATATTATTTATTGGAACCTTATTTCTGGCACAGACCGTTCTGGTGAATCTTCGATAATCTTCTTCACTTAAGAAAGAAAGTCCCGTTCCTTCTCTTTTCCCTAAACGCTTAACCCGGATATTATCCCAGCTATATACTTTAATATCAGAAAGCTCCTCATCCTGAAGCAGTGGTTCAAGAATATAATATCCAAACATATATGATGTAAATCTGTCCATCAGCATATCAACACTTTTTGAATCCGTACAATGATTTTTAAAATATGTCTTAGCAATATTAAGAATATTATTCTTAACTTCCATATAATTTTCATCACTTAAAGATTCATTCAGCCTATTAACAAGTATACTCTGCTCCTTTGTAAAATAATCTATACAGGAATTAAACACTTTGGCATCTAATTCTGTATTACTTTCTATAATATTATTTTTTTCTTTCATATCTTTTTTAATTGTAGGAGTTGTTTTTAAAACCGGCTTATTATTAACTGATTCAACCGATTCCTTTGTGAAAAAAGCCACTCACAGCACCTCCTATAAAACAAATTTCAGAACAATAGCTACAACAATTATTACAAAAATAACAACTCCAGCAATAATTCCGATTTCTTTTATCTTTTTTAAAGTCTTATCAAATGAATCTCCATCAGATAACTCTTCTGCCTTTTTAACAAGGTTGTTATAATTATCAGGATTCTCAGTAGACTTATATGGTAATATCCCACTCTCTTTGAACATTTTTGTTTTTTCTTTATAATCCTTGATATTCATACCGTTTTTCTTAAAAAACACCCTCATGATAGGGTATGCTACAAACGGAATTGGAATATAAGGACATAATACTTTTGGTACAGGTGTAGCCAGCATAAGCACAAGCATAATGCCAGCATATACAAACACACAGCCACCAATACAGACTGTTTCTTTAAAATCAAATCCACCTGCAACATCACTTTTAAAATCCTCAATATTACGATTAGTCTTTACACTAATCATTAGCCTTCACTTCCTTACTCTTCATATCATTAAGCATTTTTTCATACTTTTCATACTTTGTGATATCAACAACTGTAATATCATTCTTTACTAAGGATTCATACACTCTTTCTTCATCTAAATAAGTGATTTCACTGCCATCAATTTTTTCAAAAGATTCTGCAATGAAGACTTTCGTATAATGAGAAGTAAAATTGTAATCTTTGTAGTTGTAATCTTTAAGCATTCCTTTAATTTTTAGGCAGTCATCAGGCTTAATATTTTTCATTGCTTCTGATGCCAGCTTGCCAAAACATACTATTGGATATATGTCAGGGAACAACTGCTCCTTAGAATCTTTTACAAGAAAAAACCTGCATAATTCATTGCAAGAATAAGAAGCAGTCAGCATAGAAATTGTAGGCTTATCGACTACATATCCTTTTAAATAACACATCCTAAACTTTCCCTCCCAGATCTGTGTCATAATGACACAGACCTAAATTTTATGCTCCAAGTACTCTGTGAGTAACTTGTCCTGCTTCCTTAACTGCACCCATTGTGACAGCTAAGATAATAATTGTACTTATGATCCAGCCACAGGCATTCTGGAATGAACCTGAAGTCTTGATTACCCCATCCAGTATAGTTCCACTACCACTGACAAGATATCCTGACAGATTAACTGCCATTAACATGGTAGATGCTTCTAATATAGTTGCCAGAGTATATTTCCAGTAAGAAACAGTTGTTGATGAAACTGAATGAGAACTTGCTACTGTACTTGTAGCAATAGCAGAATACGGTACAATCATAAGAACCTTAAATATTCTTACTATTGACAGATACAAAATACTTCCGGCAGCCACAACTGTCATTACCAGTAAAACCAGGCTTAAAAATACAAGAATAATATTCTGTCCAAGCTTTTCCTCAGCAACACATTTATAAACATCTGCTGAAACTTTTATACTGAAGCTGGAATTAAATGTTCTACACAAAGCATTAACAAGACCGAAAAGAGAAGATACAATAGTAATACTCTGAGTAACAAGAAATTCGCTTACAACTAATTTAGCAAGCTGCTTTAATGCTACTTCAAGTCTCATGTTACTTCTGATATCAAGACTGTCTGTACATATTCCTATGAGCCAGAAAATCATTACAAGGGCTGCACCTACCGAAATAAATGCGGAGGAAATCGAATTAATAAAAGACCATCCAGAACCACTTGCCCAGCTTTTAGGGGACATTAGAAGAAATGATTTTGACTTATCCATTAACCCGGAATACACAGCATCAACCATTCCCTTACTGTTAGATGTCCCCAATGCCCAATAGATAATAGGATCAAACATACTTTCACAAAAAAATTTTTGAATAAAATCCCCTAATGATGCTAATAATTTTCCCAATCAAAGAACCTCCTTTTAGAATCCAAAAAGGCCAATAACTGTACCTATAGCTGCCATAATAAGACCACCAGCCAGCTCTAACGCACCAGTAGTAATACCTGACAGATCTCTCTGGGATATTCCTGAACTGAAATCAATTCCACCCTTAACCAGACCTACAACACCAATTGCAGCACATACACCAATACAAAGTGCCTTGATGATACTTAAGCCATTGTCAACCTCTGGCACACCAGTACTTGCAGCAGCAAAAGCCGGCATACAATTAGTAATAGCCATTGTTGCAGCTCCTAAAACTGTAGCTACTCCATTCTTTAAATTTAAAATTTTATTAGACCTCATATTTCTGAAATCTCCTTTCTTTTTGATATAAAAATTCTAATACAAATTTTGTAATAATCCTTTACACAAATACAACAACATTATTTTTTTTTTGGCACTTATGCAAATTTAGATTTGTAATAAATCTACACAATCCTTGATATCATCCTCCGACATATCTGCGTTAAAATATGTAAGGATTTTATCTTCAGAATACAAAGAAGCAAGTGGAAGAATCAGTCTGATTTGTGGAGCAGAAAAACCTTCATTTTTTAATCTCAGATAAATCTGGGTTTCTTCTTTTGAGCCAAGCTCTTCCTTAACATTAATATTTTCATGATAGTATTCTTCTTTTAACTGTTCCTGTTCCTCAATTACAGCCTTATCATTCTTTTCAGTCTGTTCAGCAAAAACAAAATCAATAAATTCCTCCTGGAAATTATCTTCTGAAAACTGTTCAAGATCTATGGCCATAAGTTCATCAAATGTAAGCTGAATTACTCTTTTCTTAGGTTCAGCCGGAATTTCTGCACCAGATACTTCTGCAACATACTTTTCAGTTTTATATTCCTTCATATCCTGGTTATCCATTGCAATTAAATGTTCCAGCACACTATTTTCAAGAAATTTAACAGCAGTACCATTTTTATCTACAATTTGTGAACCCTTATTTCTTGCCCTGTCAATTCTGGCATCAAAAGAATAGCTTTTACTTGCTGCAACCATCTGATTATATAAAGGATGCTCCCATGTCCTTATCTTTTTGTCCTTAACAGCATCAAAACCATTAATAAGGACAATACATTCGTCTCTTTTTAATTTTCTGACTTCATCAGGCATCATTATATCTCTTCCCAAAGTATCTTCTGAGGAGCTTGATGAGCCATTCTTACCCCTGCTTATAGAAGTTGACTTTTTATAAATTGTCTGTTTACCGACAGATTTACTTACTTTCTCATGTGTAGAGCTTTCATTTCCACCCAAGAAAATAAAAGTATCACAGTTACCCTCAATATTGTCTTTATTATCTTTAAATAAGGCATTCAACTGACCAAAGTTCTGAATAATGATAATAGAACTTATATTACGAGAACGCATTGTAGATAATAGTGAGCAAAAATCGTCAGGCAAAGCGACATTTGCAAACTCGTCTAACAAAAATGTTACATGAACAGGTAACGGCCCATCATACACAAAATCAGCCGTATAATACAACTGATTGAAAGTCTGAGAATAAAACAATCCAACTAAAAAATTATAAGTTTTATCGCTATCTGGGATAATACAGTAGATAACAGTTTTCTGTGTACCAATAGTTGGAATATCAAATTCATCTTCAGAAAGAAGTTCTATTATTTCCGGCGACTGGATAGGTGCCAATCTTGAGTTTGCAGAAATAATGATAGAACGGACGGTATCAGCAGCACCTCTCATAACTTTGTTATACTGGATAACAGCCGGATGATTTTTATTTTCATGCTCCAAAGCACTCATTCTCTTATCCAACTTGGAATCTAACTTTTGTCCTCTTGCATCTTCCTTAAATTCTGCTTCCTGAAGCAACTGAAGAACTGCTCCTATATTATGCTGAATTACTCCATTGTCATCCTCAACACCTTCTCTCCACACATACTGAAATAATGACTGTAAGAAAAGACCTTCTGCCTTTTCCCAGAACGGATCTCCAGCGGAAGCTCCCTTTGGTGTTGTATTTGAAATAAGCTGGCCAATAAGCTTAATTACATCCGTATCACTGCGAATATAATTAAAAGGGTTATAATGGCTGCTCTTTTTAAATTCAATTAAATTCAAAACCTTAACATTATATCCATTCTCATGTAAGAAACCTGCCGTATCACGGCAAAGTTCTCCTTTTGGATCTGTAATAATGTAAGAACCAAACATCTGTAAAATATTAGGCTTAGCAAATTTAAATGATTTACCGCATCCGGAACCACCAGCTATAAGGATATTGTTGTTTCTGTCAGTTTTTTTTGTATCTAGTGTCATATAAATATTCTGACTCAGCATACGGTTTCTTGTATTAACAATCTGTGGTTTTGCACTCATACAGTTCCTCCTTCACTATCAGAACAACATTCAGCTTTTATCATCTGACTATAAAGCGGATGCTTATCAATCTTATATTTTTTATCTTTAATAATTTCAAAACAATTATTAACATTACATATAAAGCAGTCGTTTTTCCCCCAATACAAATTTAAAAACTGGGCATTAGAATATAAGCTCTGTGAATCTGATTTTGATACATAAGTTTTTCTGTCAAAAAATATGGCATTATCACAAAGATATAATATATCTTGAGCTTGTTCTTCCCCATACATATGATTAAGCTGCTTCATATCTCTGACTGCAATAAAAAAATTAATATTCCGGGAACGACTGGTAGCAAAATATTCCAGTGGGATAAAACTCGTTATCATATCAATAAGAAAAAAGGTGACAGGAATATCTAACGAACCATTATTAGAATCTGCTTTATAATAAAACTGCTCTGCAATCTGTAATAAAAGAAGTCCTGTAACGGTGTTATAGATTGTATTAACATCATCTACAATACAAAATACAGCTAATTTCTTTATTCCAATGTCTGGTATATTACAAACCTTTTTACCCGAAAGTGAATTCAAATTAAAAACTTCAATATCATATCCATTTTCAGATAGAATTCCCGCAGTTGCTTTATAAAGCTCTCCCTTCTCATCAACAACCACAAAAGAGCCTGACATTTGCAGAAGATTAGCTTTAACTAAATCCGACAACGATTCTTTATCTGAACCATAAAAGGTAAGAATATTTTCCCCCCTATCAGACACAGACTTATATATATGTTTTCCTAAAATAAACTCTCTGTCTCTACTCATCCTTTACTTTCACTTCCCCCTAATTTGCATTTCTATATTTCCACTTATATATAAGTGATTTAAAAAATCCCGGCTTTTTATGCTTGTATATAACAATATTCATAGGATCATCAATACTGTTATGATGATCTGCAAGCTCCTTACTAACCCTGAACGGAGATTCCAAATGTGAAGAACCCTGCTCTTCTCCATATCTTGTTGGCTTATGCATACATCCAATTACAATAACTGTTATTCCATATACTACTAAAGAAAGAAGAATCATTGGAATTGTTAGCTTATTAAAATACCATCCTAAAGGATTGTTAACAATAATGTTTCCCCTCTCAATCAGGGTTTCGATAGAATTTGGTTCTGTCGTTGAAAGTAAAGCTGCCAGGTAATACCCGGCAGCTATTGGCAGAACTAAGCATATTATTGTTAATGGAACATTTATATTAAAAAATGAATCATTATTTTTGCTCATATTCTCCTCCCATTACTTTATTTTCTGGACTTTCTTTTGATGAACCTGATTTTCTGTCTTTGCTTTAGCCTTACTCTTATTGTCTGTCTTGTTAAGACCATTTTTATAAGATTTTATTTCAGATGGCTTAATGCTCTTTCTTGATTTGTCGCTGTTAGCAACCAAATCAAGATCCATATCTTTTTTTAGAGCAATTGTAATAGTACCATCTGCATTGACTTTCCTTGCAAGATTTGTAGGTATCTCAACCGAATAGTCCTGAGATATTTTAATATTCTGATGCTGCTGATCCTTTCCAGATAAAACATCTTCAGCTTTAAAGGTTAACTGTTCATATTTTGCACTGTTAATCTTATTCTGGATGCTGTTAGAATTAATAGCATCAGCTACTTCTTTTTTTTTCTCTTCCAGCACCTCTTTCTTTTCATTCCAGGATGCAGAAGACTTAAGAAGCTCCTTATCAAGCTTGTCCTTATTTTCCTTAATAAAGTCTGCTCTGTCAGCACCTATTGCCTGTGCATACTGGCTTGCTGTTGTAACACCATTATCAGAAAAGAATTTCTTTTCATCAAAAGCAACATTTTTCTTCCGGCAATCATCAATAACATGCTGCTTTAATACTTCCTGAATCTGTGCAATTGTTGGTGCAGAATTTCTTGGAAACATGAAATATGTATAACCCTTATCCTGTCTGGCATACTTATCCATTTCCGCTACCGGAACATGATATTTTTTACACTGATTTTTAAAATACTCTAAATGTTCATCTCTAATCTTGAAATATTCAAGATCATTCGTAAGCTTATACAGCTTATCTTTGTCAACAACACCTTTCATGTTATTGAGCCTTTTATCTTTTTCATATGTGACAAACTTACCCAAATTGGAGCCAATGCACACCATCATGTTCTTTAGCATAACCAGTGCCTTTGCTGAAAGTTCTGCCCCCATCTGGACACCCTGAAGTGTTACCTGTACAGCCTGTACCTCATCATTCATCTTATACCCTCCTTAACTTTCTGATATGATTTACATCTTCTCTAAGTGAATAATCTGTTAATATAAGATTAACTAACAACCTTCTGAATCCCCCCTGTATGGATAAATCGCTCTCTACTTCTATAGGTAACTCCCTTACTTTTGGTAAGAGAGTCACAGGAGGATTATCAGAATAAAAAAGCATATATCTTACACCAAAATACTTTTCATCATAGTTGAAATTTTGCTTTAAAAACTCATCAATGAAAGCATTGTCAATCAACTGTTCTGTTCTTTCTTTAATATCAGCCAATTGAATCCCCCCTAACTTGCTGTACAATATTCCTTCAAGAATATGACATCTTCCAGTGAGGTTTCTTTATTAAGAACCAGCTTGTACACATAGTTAAGAGATACAACCTTGCTATCAAATATTTCCTTAATAGTTCGGATGATTTCTTTATCAATATGATTTTCCATTGCCTTTTCTAAAATAAGTTGTTTCTTTTTATTGACATCCTTAATCTTAGAAAAGGCCTTAACCTGCTTACGAATAGCAAACTGAGTTTTTAAAGAAGTGAAAAAATCTTTTTTATCTTCTGTAATAGTATTAATCTCACTTACAGTTACACCGCTTTGTAACTCGGAAGAGCTGTCTGTAGCCTTTACATCAGAAACAAGTTCCTTCTCCTCATATATATCAGGGATATCAATTTCTATCTCACCCGCTGATTCTGGTTCTGCTGGAGCTGGCTCATTATCTGACTTATTATCATTAACATCATTCACAGAAGCTTCAGAATTAACTTCATCAAAAGGATACTCCAGCTCTGCATAACCTGCATACTCTTTTTCGCTTTCCGGTTTTTCATCGGAAATATTAACAGGTTCACTTACTGTTTCATTATCAGGAGGTTTAACACTTACTATGCTGTCAGTATTATCAGTGCTGACAGTAATATCATCTATCTTTTTTTCAATATTATCCTTAATATCCTGTGATACCTTATTAAGCTCATAACTGATAACATTGGTAGTACTGTCATCAAGCATTTTTAAACCTTCGTTGATATTATTGAATCCATCCTTAATACCATCTGTTGATTCTTTAATTGCTGATATATTCTCCGTTAATTGTTCAAGCTTTGCAGTCTGCTCAATAAGAGTATTAACTTTATTAAGCAATTCCTCATTATCAACCTTAACAACAGTCGGTTGCTGTTCTGGTAAACCTTCACTAATCTTTTTTTCCAACTGCATTATCTTAATTTCAAGTCTGCCATTTTCATTTCTTGCATCATCAAGCTCGGTTCTTATTTCCCTGTATTTTTTTTCATAAAATTCTTTATCTGCTTTTAACTTACTTAAGTTATCAGCATCAACATCCGGCTTGGAATTAAGCTTGTCTGTAAGCTCCTCAATTTCTGAATTTTTCTTTTCCAACAATGAATCTTTTTCTTTTATCTGTTCTTTCAGATCATTAATTACATCTTCAAGATAGCCATATTCCTGAGACTGGGAATACCTGTCAAATTCTATCTTCTCAATAACATTTGTTACAGCAGATAAAGATTCCAGCATCTTAGCATATGCTCCGTCAGAAGTGTTATTTTCCAATGCAACAGCCATTGCATGAGGATCTTCCGCATTATCAAGACACTTTTCAACTGTTTCTACAGGGATTCCGCTGGAATATGCGCCCTGAATTTCACTAAGAAAATTTGTAATATCATCTTTGTTTTTTGAATTAACCGTCTTTACAATTAATTCAAACCATCTGATATCTGCATAAGCTGGCTTGCTTAAGAAAAATATAACAATATTAACATTTTCCTTACCCCCAAAGTTTGCAGAAGAAATATACTCTAATACATCATCTTTAATAAATCCATCATGATTAAAAATAACATCCTGAATATAAGCACCTATAATCTGTCTGCATCTATCTTCTGATGTAAGCAGCTTATTAAGTTGTTCCTTGTAAACACTTGAAGATTCTAAGTTTTCTTTTTTAATATGCACTCAGATTACTCCTTTCATTTTTAATATTAAAAGACAGCAATATCCTATACAGACTGGAACAGCGTAAGGTATATACTGTTTCTTTTTTAGAAAAATATCTTTAATATTAATAACCAACCCTAAAAGCATAGTAAATACATAAAATCCAATTAAGGATATTAAGCACCCCTCAATTCCAAAAACAAGAGTTATATATGGACTTACTGCCAGTAACAATGCTACATCACCCCAGTTTATTGCCTTTACCAGCTTGCTAATAAAAATAATCAAGGAAAAGACAATAAAATCAAATATCATTCCTGTATATAAAGGCACTGATATAAATAAATACACATAGCCAGCTAATCCAAATACAATACTAAAGCACAGATATAGCTGCATGGTATGATAATCCGTGTATGCTTCTACAATTAAAAAAGAAAGAAAAACTGTCATTAACCATGCTTTCGTACCAAAAACACCATTAAGACCGCCTAAAATAAAAGTAAAAGCTATAATTATAGGATTTAATCTTTCTGGCAGATTATTTTCCTCATCAACTCTTTTAATGAAAAAAAGAAGTGAAAATAATGTTATTAATGCTAAACAAGAATATATGATATTGTACATTAATTATCCTTCCAGTAAATTTGCTCCGGACAACTGAAGCTTACAGATCTCATTGAACTTCTGTGTTATCACATCATTCTTCTTCTTATATTCATCAAGCTGCGAAACAGCATTGTTGTACTTATATCTTAACTGTTCATTCTCGCTTTTAAGCTGTTTAAGCTGTATCTCAACACTTGCAGAATACTCCTTGTATGTGTTAAGTGCCTTTCTAAGATTAATAATTGTTGCACTTCTTTCTTTATTTGTATTAATTGCATCCGTAACAAGACTTAACAGGTTTTGAAAAAGCTCATTATCAGAAGCAATATTATCTTGATCAGAACTCATGTCATGTTCAACACCTAAAAGCTGCTCAATAAATGTTGTTATATAAGGTGTCTTTTCATTATCAATAAGCTCAACTAGCTCAGTTTTGTTGTCAGAAGTAAATGAGCTGTCTATATTATCATTGTCAGCAGTTTTTTCTGGCTTATTGGCATTATTATCAGATTCCAATGTCTCATGTTCAGAAGTTTCATGTGAAACGGTTTCTGTCCCTTGATTTGCCTGTCTTTCTTTCCACTCATTAAAATGACTTCTTCTTTTTTCCATTTCAATGATGTCAGAACACTCCGGCAAATATTCCTTCACATATTCAGCATCAATTTTATTCCTAAACGCTTCAATAATTTCCCTTTTTGCATCTCCATTATTAATATAGTCAAGATATAACTGATACCAGACAACCGAAGCATTTTCCCTAAGAAAATCCTTGATAATATAATCATATTTAATATGATTATCTGCGATAAAGCTCAATACATCTTCTCTAATACCTGTTGTAGCAATTATTGATGCTATCTCCGGACTACATGATTCAATTTTGTCAAGTAAAATCTTTTTGTCAGGATTGTCGTAAATTTCTTTAGCACTAAGTATCATTTTTTTATTCCTTTCTGTTCAAATTTCTATGGTTTTACTATAATACAATTAATTCAAAATTACTTTGCACGCATCATATTTTTTTTACTACCTTTTTGCAGTATTGCAATAACAAAAGATTTTTTAATGTTATTGACATTTTACACAGATGGATTTATATTGAGAATGTAATAATAATAAGAAAGTAATAATAAGTATAAAAATTAAATCATGAGGGTAAAAAAATCAAAAAGACAGCTATATTTCAAGCTGCCTTTTTTGTGTCATTGTGACACAAACCTATTACAATTAAAAAGAAAAAACGAAATGACCAATACTTATTACCGCCTGGTCCTCGATGGATGAGGTTGTCTGTACATATCAACATAATCAATAACATCAGCCGTATAAGGTGCTGTGTCCCCATTGTATCCGTGTTCTTTTATCTGCTCAAACTGCTCCTCTGTGGCTTCAACCTTGATAACATGGCACAATTCCATGTTTTCCTTTTCTCTATTGGTTAAACGCTCCTAGGATTTTTCAGCATATTTTATTGCCCTGTTCTTGTCTGTAAATATTTTCTGCTCTCCGCAGTCTCCGTTGTAATCCTCATAAATATAAAGTTTCATAATTTCCACCTTTGACCTTTCTTGACTAACATTATTAATTATAAAATTCTTCCGCAGCTTCTTTTATTTGTGTAGCAACATTTCTTTTATCGTCAAATCCCGAAACCTAATCGTTGTATATATCTGTAACATCACAGACAGATAAAGGATCATCATAAACACTCTGCGGAATCGTTGCGCTATCTTGAATAAATAATGTTCCGTCTTCAAGCACATAAACTTTGTGATAATTTTCTACTTTCTTGTCAATAGTTTTTACAATTTTTTACATTAATTTTCAATTAAAATATATCTGTACTTTTGTGTCATTGTGACACACAATCTATCACAGTTAAAAGAAAAAATCAAAAGGTTTAATTTGAAATTTCTTACATTTTTCAAAATATATATTGACAAATTACACGCTAGGATATATACTTTAATCATAAAGTAAGTGTACTTACTTAAAGAAAGGAATTATATTTATGAGAGTGACATTAAAAGGATTTGTAAAAAATACAGAAAATTCGTATGGTGTATTTCTTAATACAATCACAGTTGAAACACCTAATAAAGAAAGAATCATCTTAGATCGTGATACAACAGAATATGATATTAACTTTGATAATACCGTTAATATTACACTTTCTGATGTGTATATATGGGACGGTGAAAACCAGAACTATAATATATCAAGTGATATGTTCAGAAAATGCAAGTTAATTGATTACGAAGTAGAAGATGATGTTGATGATGAGTATGAATTAATAATTAATAAATCATCAATTTGTTTTTTTGATTAAGGATTATATCTAAAGAAGAGAGGTAAGAAATATGATGAAAAGATATGATGAGTTAAAAAAGGGTGACAAGATATGGTTTCACGGATATAAGGCATTTATTAGAGATGTGAAGGAAGTTGGAACAGTAACAGATAAAAGAAATGTTTTTCATTTTGGTGAAAAGATAATACATTTAAATATTGGATTTGAGCCATCAGAAGATCACATTGAAAGAACAATTTACAATAAAGATTGTTTTGGTTATGGTGGAGTTGCAAGTTTAACAATGTTAATGAGAGAAAATTAAGAACACAATCCGAGCCACAGCGGTTAATGTGGCAGTAACTTATAAATCGTGTATTTTTATGGATAGATAGGAGTTGATAGCATGATGAAGAAAGATGAAAAGATTTTACAGCACTTAAAACCTTATAACATGGATTTATCAGACACTTATTTTTGCAGTGTTACAAAATGGAAAAAAGAAGATTTTATGTATTCTGTACTTGAAAAGGTTACAAAGTGGGTAGAGCAGAACGGCGGTAAAATTCAGAAGTTGACAGACAAGAAAATCATGGGAGAAAGAAAAGGTTTTGTAGTTAGAATTATTTTCCCTTGCTACGGCAAAAGAGATATGAAAAATATTATGGCTACTTTGTATTAAGTGTATTTTATGTGGAGGTATATTGATATGTTAAAAGAGAAAATAAGTATTGAGCGAAAGAAAGCGGTTTTATTAACGGTTGATTTTAGTGGAACAGTTGAAGAGTATGCAATGGCATGGTTAAAACTCACAAATAACGCCAGAGAATACGGAAATATGATTTGGAAAATTGAGAATTGTTCCGGAAATAATGTATATGTATATTGTAATCCAAAGTCTGCTGATGCTGTCAAAGACTTTTGTGAAGGTATATATGTATCATATCACGAAGATGACGAGAAGATGCACTATATAGGCAAAGTAATTAGTGAAGAAGAAGTTATGGTTGGTGTGCCGATTTACGAATGGGAAAGCACTTGTAAAGTAGATGAACCACAATGGGAAAAAGATTGTGACAATTCTATTGGTAATTGGATGGCAGTTGATTACGAATAAAACTATTGATTCAAAGGAGGAATTTGTATGCCGTGTGAATATTGTAAATATTGCAGATTTCCTAGAAGTGCAAACGATAATAACGGAAGTTGCAAATGCAAAATCATGAAAAATAAAACAATAGATGTATATGTAAGCGGTGGAGAAATACCAGAGTGGTGTCCACTTCAGAAAAAGAAAAAAGATAGGAGGTAAATTACAATGAGTAAATTTTATGCATTTTTCAAAGAAACAATTAACAAAACAAATTCAATATCAACGGTATATGTTCCAAAACCTGGTTGCACCAAAAACACAATAAAATGGTATGATGACAGCAAGCTAATCAAAAAGGTAAAATAGTAGGGTTGATATTAATAAAAAGTTTCAGGAGATATGTGTCACAATGACACATATCTCTTTTTGCAATACTGAAACAAAATTATTAATTTTCTTGTGTCTGTAAAATGTTTTTTTAAACAGATAGTTCTAAAATCTAATAAGCAAACCAATTAGAAAGACAGGTTAAATAACATTATGGAGAATGAATACAAAGAATCAAATTTTATTTATGACGAGGAGAAAATGTATGACTTTGAAAAACTTACAAAAGAAGAATTTCTAACATCATACAGCTATCTAACAGAAGATGAATATAATAACACTAAAAAAATATATGACATTGCAAGGGATATTATTGAAACTGGCATGTTAGAAAGTAGTGAAGGTAACTATATTGTATATACTGAGGGTTTATCTGAATCATTAGGTATAAGCGACGAATATCTGATTAATCATTATGATGAAATTGCATATATTTTAAATACTGATGATGCAATGCTTGATCCAGTTCAGGGAAAAGAAGAAAACTGCTTCGATATGAGTATTGGACTTGCTTACATTTACGATTATAACTGGGAAGAAGATGATGAAGTAGCTCCACCAGTAGAAATTCAAAAGAAAATCAGACAATACTATGATTCAAATAAATATGAGCCGTTGCAGCTTATTGAAATTCAAGTCGGGCTAATAGAAAATCTTGATGTAAGCTTATACGATAATCCAAAAAACTCACATCAGGAAATGAGACACATCAGAGAAAACCAATATAGAAATATAAGAAGAAAATCTTTATAAAAAATGTTTTGTGTCATAATGACACAGATGTAGGATAGAGCAGTATTGAATAATAAAAATAGCTACACTCTTTTTCTTTGCGAAATTGAATGTAGTCATTTTTATTATTTAAATTTAATCACAATCTAAAAAATAATCATATCTGATTTCAGATTGAATTTCATAATAAGATAGAAGATTAAGGACATCTGCAAATTTTAAATCATTGATATTACAATCATTACAAGTATCAACAGCAATATGAGTTTTGCATAACCATGCATACCATTCGTTTGCATTTCTATCCTTTCTCATAATTACAATCTTCATATCTTTTCGATATTCTTTTGGAATACCATCAAGCATTGTTATTAGTTCATGATATACATCAATATTGCAGAGTCTTATGTTTTCTGGTAATTTACCACATCTAAGAAACGTTTCTTGTTCACAATTAGAACAGAAATGCACTGGTGCAGAATTTTTCTTGTAAATCAGATTCATTTATAATAACCTCCACTGTACATTAGGATACTTAGCACTATATGCATCCAAATCATTTTTTGAACCTTCTTTTTTCCATATTTTTTTATTTTTATCAAAAAAGAAGCCATCCTCCTTTAATTCATCTTTTATATCAAAGCTTCCATTTGCAGCACAGATATAAGTTTTCTTCTGAAATGATATATAATTATTATTAATATCATATTCTATATCTACCTTAACGCTTTTAAGAAATTCTTCTTCTGATGTTATTTCTGATGTTTCTAATTCCCATGATTTTTCAATACTGTTATAATGATATCCCCTGAATTTTAAATCATCTTTAATGTCAAAACAGTTTTTTACTCTTATAACTGATACATTATCCTTGTATCCAACTGATACAGGTTCAAAATTTTCAATCATTTTTCTTATTTTATTACTATCTGATGCATCTCTAGTTGAAGCAAAAAACTGTTCTTTATTAAATAATCCCATATTTAAAGCAGTTTTAAGGAGATGTTCAAATATAGTATAAAATTCTTTGCTGTGGTCAGATCTTCCACGGTTACATGTATCAATATGATGAGCAAGTTCATGAATTGTTGTAGCAATAATAGCTGCATCATCCCTGTACATATTAAATATTCTTATATGATGTGTTCTTTCGTTATAATAACCATGAACTGTGTTTCTATTTTGTTCACTAACCTCAATATAAAAACGCTTATAATTTTCTAACTTAGGATTATCCTTATATGCATAATCAACTAAGTCACATAAAATATTTTTAACTTGTAACATAAAACCTTCCTTTCCAAATAAAATATTATCTTATTTCTTTTTTATCTGTAATCTTGTTATCTGAACTATAAGAAGCTGGTATTTTAATAAATTTATCTTGTGAATATTCAGGAACATTAATAGAGTAATTCTCCTTAATTTCAGATATAATATTTAATTTGTTTTGAGACTCCTTTATCTTCTTATTAATATCCTTCAATTTATACTTAAGTGTTTCCTGAAACTTAATAATTTCCATTTCAGAAAATCCAAATTTTTTTAAAGTATTTTGGCACTCTAAATACTCAAGATGAGCTTTCTCTGAAATAGAATCTCCATTCAAATATTGAAAATGTCCAGCTTCACACTTTTTTAACTTTTTATAAGTATTAAGTAAGTGCATATAAGGCTTTCTTTCAATATAAAAGTTCTTTTTTTCTTCTTTAAGAGACTTAACATCATTATTGATTTTCTTATAAAAATTATCAATTGATTCTACATCATTCAAATTGTTATCTTCAATAACATCAATCTCATCTGAAATATTTTTTATTTTCTTAAGAGCTTTTTGTATTTCATGATAACTTGGATAATAGTCCTGTGGTTTAATACCTGTTTTATACAATTTGTAATATTGTCTTTTTTCAAAATCAGTTAAATTTCTCTTAGGAGCTTTCCAGTATTTGAATGGAATGATGTATCTGCAATTAATTTCAATTGGAATAACAGGCAAAGGTTTTCCCTTCATTTCAATTCTTTTTTCAATATTATCAATAGAATACTCTGAACCTAAATTATAATTTCTTATAGACCTGTCTAATCCCCGTCCGGTAACCGCAAAATAATTTTCATTTCTCTTTTTAGAGAAACCTTGTCTGGTAATAATATAACCCATCTTTTTTATAAGATTATAGAACTCCTGTAATGTCTTAGCTTCCAAAATTGCATTATCAAAATCTGCAGCAACCATATCATGCTTAGTAAATTCTGTTTTCTTTTCATTATAATAATTGTTCCGCCTATGCAGCTTAGTTAAAGATTGAGATTGAATAACAGGTTTTCTACGATTTTTAGTTTTCCGTTCTTCTTCAACTTCTTCCCAGTTTACTCCATTTGTTTCATACAATGTTTTAAATCCATGTCTTTTACAAATATCATCAACTAAAGGCCCAATAACCTTAGGAACATCACCATCATTGCATCTATATTTTTTCCCAGTCTGTTGATTAACTGAATTAAAAATAATATGTACATGACAATGAGCCTTATCTGTATGAGCGCCTAAAACAACTTCATATCCTGGAAGATACTCCTCGCAAAATTCTCTGGTGATTCTAAGAGCTTCCTCATATTCTATCTTTTCATCAGGATGCCAAGATAATTCACAATGATATGCAAGCCTGTCCCTTTTACTATCAGAAGTTTTACCATAGAATTCTTTTGTCTCAATCATATCATTCAAAGCAGTCTCAGTAGAACAATTAAGTGAGGATGTATATTTACCACCATTAGTTTTTGCCGGATTCAAAATATAATTAATACTTCTTGCTAAAGAACCATATCTATTACCGGACTTAGGATATATTCTACTAATGAATCTAAAGATAGCCATAACACACCTCAACAACGCTCAAAATATCTAACAATCTGTTTGCCAACCCAATAACCCATTGGAACAGGAACAGCATTACCTATTTGTTTATATGAATCACTATTAGAACCAGAAAATTTAAACCAATCAGGAAATCCTTGTAATCTGGCATATTCTAAAACAGTATAAGGTCTAACATTCTTACCATCCTTAATTAACCGTGTACCTCTATCCTTAGAATAATGTGCTACACAAGTAGGAGCCAAATCATCTAATTCAGGATCAGACACAATAGGCTTATCTCTGTATTTACCATTTATTCTATTTAAAACATATTGTGGGATATTCATATCAACATTATGTTCTACAATATCTTTTAAATGAATTCTATTGCAATCAGGATACTCAATATTATTAAAAGGTTTTTTACTTCCTATTAATATAAGTCTTTTTCTTTCCTGTGGCAGCCACATATTTGCATTAACCGGACACTCAATTCTGACATAATAATCAGGTAACTTTGTGAGAGCTTCCATCACAACCTTAAATTTTAACATCCCTGGAACATTTTCAACTACATACATTTCAGGCTTTGCTAATGCAATATGTCTAAAGAAATGTAAAAATAAATCATCACCAGTTCGAGTGCCATTTATGTCTGCAGCAGTAGAATATCTTGTGCAAGGAAATGTGCCAATATATACATCTGCATCCTGCTGGTCAAGTACTGTTATCTTAGTAATATCTGATTCATTAATTTTATGATGAAAATTATTTTTTAAAGTCTCACAACAATGCTTGTCTATTTCAAATGATTCAATAATATTAATACCAGCTTCCTGAATTCCTAAATCCATTCCACCAGCTCCGCTAAAATAACTCTTTGCAGTTATCATAAATTAATCACTCACTTTCATTAAACTTCTTATTTTCGTAAGATTGAAAAAGACTTGTTAATTTTTGCATTAAGGCAAAAAG
>ERZ780020.73-NODE-73-length-17530-cov-3.76172_pt1 | contig 17530 bp, 15 predicted proteins | sample MGYA00511865_ERZ780020 | MGnify/ENA primary metagenome ERZ780020 (study PRJEB29588, sample SAMEA2163271) | human gut metagenome | biome: human gut; feature: human-associated habitat; material: faeces | place: Denmark | collected 2008/2010 ...
CTTCCGATCTACGGCTCCACGGTGATAACGTCGCCATCGTTGAAGCGGCGCATATAGAGCTGACAGGTCGTAGCTCCGCGCTCTGTCTTGCCGTGCGGCGTACCGTTGATGTAAAGAGAGCACATACCGCAGATACCCTCGCGGCAGTCGTGGTCGAACACGAAAGGCTCCTCACCAGCATCGATGAGTTCCTCGTTGAGGATGTCGAGCATCTCCAGGAACGAAGTGTCGTCGGGGATGTTCTTCATCTCGTGCGTATCGAAATGACCCTGATCCTGCGGGCCGTTCTGCTTCCAATACTTAATTGTGAATGATATATTTCTTGCCATTTTTGGTCTAATTCTTTATTAAGTCCACTAAATCAACTTATCTTCCAGAGATTAGTTCTTGTAATTTCTGGTCTGAACCTTGATAGCCTCATACTCGAGCTTCTCCTTGATCAGCTCAGGAGCGGTGGTCTCACCCTTGTACTCCCAGCAGCCTACATAGAAGAAGTTCTCGTCGTCGCGCTTAGCCTCACCCTCCTCGGTCTGATGCTCCTCACGGAAGTGGCCACCGCAGCTCTCCTCACGATGGAGTGCGTCATAAGCCACGAGCTCACCCATGAGGATGAAGTCGCGAAGGTGGATAGCCTTGTCAAGCTCGACATTGAAACCCTGCTTCGCTCCAGGAATAAAGAGGTTGGTGTTGAACTCCTTGCGGAGGCTTGCGATGAGCTTCAAGCCCTCCTCAAGTCCAGCCTTCGTGCGACCCATACCAACATGCTCCCACATGATGTGGCCAAGCTCCTTGTGGATGGAATCGACAGAACGCTTACCCTTGATGTTCATCAGGCGATCGATCTCGGCGTTGACAGACTTCTCAGCCTCGTCAAACTCGGGAGCCGTCGTCGGCACCTTCGGCCAAAGAGCCTGGTCAGCAAGATAATTCTGGATGGTGTAAGGCAGGACAAAGTAGCCGTCGGCCAAGCCCTGCATGAGCGCGGAAGCACCCAGACGGTTGGCACCGTGGTCAGAGAAGTTGCACTCACCGATGGCAAAGAGGCCAGGGATGGTGGTCTGCAGCTCATAGTCGACCCAGATACCACCCATCGTGTAGTGGATAGCCGGGAAGATCATCATCGGATTATAGTACTTCACGCCATTGATCTCGCGTGCGACCTCACCTGGGTTGACATCGGTGATCTCCTCATACATATCAAAGAGGTTGCCGTAGCGCTGCAGGATGCGATCGATTCCGAGACGGTTGATAGACTCAGAGAAATCGAGGAAGACGGCAAGACCCGTATTGTTGACACCAAAGCCCTTGTCACAGCGCTCCTTGGCGGCACGAGAGGCCACATCACGGGGAACGAGGTTACCGAAGGCAGGATAACGGCGCTCCAAGTAGTAGTCGCGATCCTCCTCAGGAATATCGCTACCCTTGATCTCACCCTTCTGCAACTTCTTGGCATCCTCAATGTTCTTCGGCACCCAAATACGACCGTCGTTACGCAACGACTCAGACATCAGGGTGAGCTTAGACTGCTTGTCGCCGTGGACAGGAATGCAGGTCGGGTGAATCTGCACATAGCAGGGGTTGGCAAAGTAAGCACCCTTGCGATAGCACTGTACGGCAGCGGTGCAGTTGCAACCCATGGCATTGGTGGAAAGGAAGTAGGTATTGCCATAGCCACCCGTAGCGATGACGACGGCATTGGCCGAGAAGCGCTCGAGTTTACCCGTAGTGAGATCCTTGGCAATGATACCGCGTGCGTGACCGTCAACGATGACGACGTCCTCCATCTCATAACGCGTGTAGAGCTTCACCTTGCCCTCATTGACCATACGGCTCAAAGAGCTGTACGCGCCAAGCAGGAGCTGCTGGCCAGTCTGACCCTTGGCATAGAACGTACGGCTCACCTGTGCACCACCGAAGGAACGGTTGGCCAACATGCCACCATACTCACGTGCGAAAGGCACGCCCTGAGCCACACACTGGTCGATGATGTCGTTGCTCACCTCAGCCAAACGATAAACATTGGCTTCACGAGCACGATAGTCACCACCCTTTACCGTATCGTAGAACAAACGATAGACAGAGTCGCCGTCGTTCTGATAGTTCTTTGCAGCGTTGATACCACCCTGTGCGGCGATAGAGTGAGCACGACGCGGAGAGTCCTGGATGCAGAAGTTGTACACATTAAAGCCCATCTCGCCGAGAGAGGCAGCGGCACTGGCACCAGCAAGTCCCGTTCCTACGACGATGACATCGAGCTTGAGCTTGTTCTTCGGGTTCACCAAGCGCTGGTGTGCCTTATAGTTGGTCCACTTCTCAGCGACGGGTCCCTCGGGAATTTTGGAATCTAATATCTTAGCCATAATCTTTCGTTACTTGATAAAAAGTGTTTGAATGTTGTGAATGAATAAATGAAAATTAGACGCAGAGGGGCGCAATGCCGCAAGCGAAGGTCAGCACAACAAACGCGAAGCAAAGAATGAGCAGCGTGGTATAGACGTTGCCAATGCACTTCCAACGCTCGAACCACACCTTACCATTCCAGCCCAAGGTCTGGAGAGCGCTCCAGAAACCATGGCTCAGGTGGAACCAAAGGGCAGCAAGCCATACGAGATAGAGCACCACGTACACAGGATTGGAGAACGTGTCCTGAATGTAAGCCACACCATCAGCAGGGTCGTGAGCCACAGTAATGCCAGTCAACTCGGCAAACATCATGTTGTACCAGAAGTTGAACAAGTGCAGCAACAGACCGAGGATAACGATCAAGCCGAGCACGAGCATGTTCTGGCTTGCCCACTCCACCTTCTTAGGGCGGTCGGTGACAGCATAACGGTTGTTGCCACGCGCACTCCGGTTCTGCATCGTAAGGATGAAGGCATAGACGAAGTGGATGGCGACAAGGGCTGTGAGAGCCACGGTAGCCGCTACGGCATACCAGTTGGCACCCAGGAGCTCGCAAATAGTGTTGTAAGCCTCGCCTGAGAAGAACGCAGCCACGTTCATGCACGCGTGGAACGTGAGGAATAGAACAAGCGCAATGCCCGTTACAGACATCACCACCTTTCTACCGATGGATGATTTAATTAACCACATAAACGATTGATTTTTAATTATTTGAATTATAAATTTGTATTAACTTATTCGCAGCTTTTATTCAACCGATGGCCTTCCGCATAAGCTTCATCCCCAATTCTGGGTAGGCTCCATACGGAATTTCGGTGCAAAAATACTATTTTTTAATGATTAAACAAAGTGAAAAAGGCAAAATTTCAAAGATTATCAGTACTTTTGCGGAAAAAATAGGGAAAGCAAGAATGGTTTTTGAATACGACGTCCTCGTCATCGGAGGTGGGCATGCAGGCTGCGAGGCCGCTTCTGCGGCTGCCAAGACTGGCGCCAAGACCTGTCTGATAACAATGGACATGAACAAAATCGCACAGATGAGCTGCAACCCAGCAGTCGGCGGTATCGCCAAGGGGCAAATCGTGCGCGAGATAGACGCCTTAGGCGGAGAGATGGGACACATCACCGACGCGACAGCTATACAGTTTCGGATGCTCAACCGATCCAAAGGACCTGCCATGTGGAGTCCTCGCGCTCAATGCGACCGCGAGAAATATATCTTAGAGTGGCGCACCACTCTCGACCAAATATCACTCCTCGACATTCTTCAAGATCAAGCAGAAGAATTACTGGTAAAAGACTCTAAAGTATTAGGTATCAAAACTTTATGGGGAATAGAGATTCATGCCAAAGCGATTGTTGTCACAGCAGGTACCTTTCTCAACGGACTGATGCATATCGGACACAAGATGGTTGAGGGTGGCCGCATTGCTGAGCCAGCAGTTCATCATTTCTCTGAGAGCATAGCGCGTCATGGCATCCGTGTGGCGCGCATGAAGACAGGCACCCCCGTGCGCATTGACAAGCGATCTGTCCATTTCGAGGAGATGGAAGAGCAACTCGGGGAGAACGACTATCATCAGTTTTCCTACTTCGGGAAACAACGCACCCTTCCACAACTTCCTTGCTGGACCTGCGCTACCAACGCAAAGGTGCACGAGATATTGCGGCAGGGTCTGGCTGACTCTCCTTTATATAATGGACAGATCAACAGTATCGGCCCACGCTATTGTCCCTCCATCGAGACCAAGCTCGTCACATTTCCTGACCGCGACTCTCACCCCCTCTTTTTAGAGCCAGAGGGAACGGACACCAACGAGATGTACCTAAACGGATTTTCCTCTTCCATGCCATGGGACATCCAGTTGGAAGCACTCCATCATATCCCTGCATTACGAGATGCTAAAATATACCGACCAGGTTATGCCATAGAGTATGACTTCTTCGACCCCACTCAACTGAAACACTCTTTGGAGTCAAAGCTGATCGAAGGTCTCTTCTTTGCTGGTCAAGTCAATGGCACCACGGGATACGAGGAGGCGGCAGGACAGGGACTTGTTGCAGGCATCAATGCAGCCAATTTCTGTGCCAACAGCGAACTCTTTGTCATGAAGCGCGACGAGAGTTATATCGGAGTGCTCATAGACGACCTCACAACCAAAGGTGTGGACGAACCCTACCGGATGTTCACTTCTCGTGCCGAATACCGCATCCTGCTTCGTCAGGATGATGCCGACGCACGACTGACCGAGAAAGGCTACCACCTCGGATTAGCCAGTCGCGCCCGCTACGACTGGTGGCTGCAGAAGAAAGAGCACATCGAGCGTATTATCAATTTCTGCGAGCAAACTACAGTAAGACCCGAAGAAATTAACAACCTACTCGAAACTGTCGGCACTTCCCCACTCCGAGGCACCACACACCTCTCAGAGTTGGTGGCTCGTCCACAGCTCAACTTCCAAAACCTATCCGAGAAGCTGCCTTCCTTGAAAGAAGCCATTGCCTTATCGCCCAACCGAACGCAAGAAATTGCCGAGGCTGCTGAGGTCAGGATGAAATATAAAGGATATATAGAACGCGAACGCATCTTTACAGACAAAATGCGGAGATTGGAGGACATACGCATCGCCGGACACTTCCATTATGCAGAAATGCACGATCTCAGTACCGAGTGCAGACAAAAGTTGGAGCGCATCCAGCCCGAGACGTTGGCAGAAGCAAGCCGAATCCCAGGCGTTAGTCCCAGCGACATCAACGTACTATTGGTACTCATGGGACGATAGAATCGTTTCACGCGAAACAATTAACGAATCATCATAAAAGCAAGCAATTGATCATGAACAAACAATTACTTTTGGACAACCTACGTTGTATCCCCGACTGGCCCATTAAGGGCGTTAACTTTCGCGACGTGACGACCCTTTTCAAAGACAAGGACGCGTTGCGAGAGATTGCCGACAGCATGTATGATCTCTACAAGGACAAAGGAATCACGAAAATTGTCGGTATCGAGAGCCGTGGCTTTGTCATGTCATCCGCTGTCGCTATTCGACTGAACGCAGGTGTCGTTCTTTGCCGAAAACCCGGCAAACTGCCATGTGCCACTATTCAGGAGAGCTACGCCAAAGAATACGGCATAGACACCATCGAGATTCACGCTGATTCCATCAACGAAAAAGATGTCGTGCTACTTCACGACGACTTGTTGGCTACAGGAGGCACGATGGCTGCCGCCTGCAAGCTCGTCAAGAAGTTTCACCCAAAGAAGATTTACTGCAACTTCATCATCGATCTAAAAAGCGAATTTCCAGACGCCATCAAACAATTTGAAGAACAAGGTATCGAGGTAACTTCGCTGCTATCGTTCTAATCAAAACGACTAATTGAGTATGAGGCGCGATGTTGAGAAAAAGGCTTTCTATCTAACACCGCGCCTCCGTGACACAGTAACGAGAGTGTTCGCGTTCCACGTGAAACAAAATAGCCATAACTATTTAATTATAAGGACTTACGCATTATGACTAAAGCAGAAAATGAAGCACGCCTTCAACGACTCAAAGCTATTGTATTGGCTATGCCAGAAAAGCCAGGCACATATCAATACTACGACAAAGAGGGAACAATCATCTACGTTGGAAAGGCCAAAAATCTCAAGCGTAGAGTATCTTCATATTTTCACAAAGAAGTGGATCGTTTCAAAACCAAAGTACTTGTTTCGAAGATTGAAGACATCACGTATTCTGTGGTCAATACGGAAGAAGATGCCTTATTGATAGAGAATCAACTTATCAAGCAGTACAAGCCAAGATATAATGTACTGCTAAAAGACGGCAAGACTTATCCAAGTATTTGCGTAACTAAGGAGCCATATCCAAGAATATTCAAGACCCGCACCATAAATAAGAAGTATGGCACGTTTTATGGTCCATATAGTCACATCGGCTCCATGTATGCCATACTCGATATTATACAAAAAATCTACAAACCACGTACTTGTCGTCTTCCGCTGAGCGAAGAATCCGTAAAAAAAGGAAGATTTAAGCCCTGTCTCGAGTATCACATCAAAAAATGTGAAGGGCCATGTATCAACCGTCAAACTTACGAAGAATACCAAGAGGCAATACGTGAAGCACGTGAAATCCTCAAGGGAAACACAAGAGAAGTTCAGAAAATGCTGCAGGAAGAGATGATGAAACGGGCAGAAAAGATGGAATTTGAAGAAGCAGAAGTACTCAAACAGCGATGGATTGCGCTCAACAACTTTGCAGCTAAGAGCGAAATAGTAAGCCATACGATCACTGACGTAGATGTATTTACCATTATAGACGATGAGGAAAAACACGCTGCATTCATCAATTACATCCATGTTAAGAACGGAGCTATCAACCAAAGTTTCACCTACGAATACAAGCGGAAACTGGATGAAACCGACAAAGAACTGCTCAACGAAGCTATTTTGGAAATTAGAGAGAGATTTCAGAGTAGTGCAAAAGAGATCATCGTACCTTATGAATTAGATTTTAAGATAAAAAATGCCGATTTCTTCGTACCTCAGCGCGGAGATAAGCGTCATCTATTAGAACTATCTGAGATGAATGCAAGGCAATATAAGTTTGACAGACTCAAACAGACCGAAAAACTAAATCCAGAGCAACGACAGACCAGACTGATGAAAGAGCTACAACGCCTCTTGCAGCTCGACAGAATGCCTTTCACTATAGAATGCTTCGACAATTCCAATATATCTGGAAGTGATGCCGTGGCAGGCTGTATAGTATATAAAGGTATGAAACCATCGCGTAAAGACTATCGAAAATACAACATCAAGACGGTAGAGGGACCCGACGACTATGCCTCAATGCAAGAGGTTGTGCGAAGACGCTACACGAGAATGAAGGAAGAAGGCGCTCCCCTACCCGACCTTATCATTACAGACGGTGGAAAGGGCCAAATGGAGGTTGTTAGATCGGTTATTGAGGACGAACTTCATATACACATTCCCATCGCTGGTTTGGCTAAAGACGATCGACATCGCACCAATGAACTACTATTTGGTTTCCCTCCAATGACAATCGCCGTAGACATAAAGAGCGAACTCTTCAAGATTCTAACACAAATACAAGATGAAGTACACCGATACGCCATCAGTTTTCACCGAGACAAACGCTCCAAACATCAACTTCATAGCGCACTCGATGAAATAAATGGTATCGGGCCGAAGTCAAAAGATCTGCTGCTTAGAAACTTCAAATCGGTAAAGCGCATCAGAGAAGCAACATTCGAAGAGCTAAAAGAGATCATAGGTGAAAGCAAGGCGAAATCCATTATTAATTATTGGAGCGACCAAACAGAGACAAGGTAATAAGAACATGCCTAATGATACTGTTTCTTATAGATTAAACACAAAGGAAGGAGCAAATTTGGCTGTTTAGGAAATAAAACGTATCTTTGCATTATGAGAATAGTCATACAACGTGTTACAGAAGCCAGCGTAGCGGTGAATGGAAATACTGCCGGCGCAATAGGCAAGGGATACATGATACTTGTTGGCGTGGAAAACGCTGACACTCAAGAAGATGCAGAATGGTTAGCCCGTAAGGTTGCCTCACTTCGCGTTTTCGACGACGAAGCTGGCGTAATGAACCGTGACATTCGTCAGACAGAAGGTTCTGTACTAGCGATATCCCAATTTACGCTCTTCGCAAGTTACAAAAAGAACAATCGCCCATCATGGTTTCGCGCATCCAAACAAGCCTACTCTGAACCACTCTACAATTACTTCTGCGACCAACTGGAGCTACAACTGGGCGCAGGCAAGGTTGCACGCGGTATCTTTGGAGCAGACATGAAAGTGGCCTTGATCAACGATGGGCCTGTTACCATTATTATGGACACGAAAAACAAAGAATAGATAGCAACCTCTTCTATAATAATAGGAGACAGACGCGTCACATCTCTTCCAATTAAAATCGAAAACAATGACCATCACAGAAGCTCAACGTGTAGTAGATCAATGGATTAACAAATACGGCGTACGCTATTTCTCGGAGCTAACCAATTTGGCATGTCTCACAGAGGAAGTAGGCGAACTGGCACGTGTCATTGCCCGCACCTATGGCGAACAGAGCTTCAAGGCTGGCGAAAAATCCAATTTAGGGGAGGAAATGGCCGACGTACTGTGGGTCCTTCTCTGCCTAGCCAACCAAACGGGTATAAATCTCGAAATCGAATTACAAAAAAGCATTGAAAAGAAAACAAAAAGGGACGCAGAGCGTCACAAAAACAACTCAAAACTGAAATAAACAAATAAACAGAAAGAATATGACTTCAATCAAAGACACTGTAAGACAGGATATAGAGCGTGCCGAAAATATCCAGTCAGAGAACAAATACGAGCAAGTGCTAGCACAATATAACACTGATGTGGACGATGCGGAAGTTCGCGAGGAAGTAAAGAAAATCATTGCAGAAAAAGCACATGAAAACGACACTCCAGAAGTAAAGAAATTTCTCTTGGGGAGTGTGGAACTTACCACACTACATACTACTGATTCAGACGTAAGCGTGATGCAGTTTACGGAGAATGTCAACCGGTTCGACGAGGTTTATCCCGACCTACCGCACGTAGCCACCATTTGCGTCTTCCCATGCTTTGCCGAGGTCGTCAACGACACCTTGGAGGTAGAAGGTGTAAATATAGCATGCGTCAGTGGCTCCTTCCCCTCATCACAGGCTCTCATTGAAGTAAAAGTGGCCGAAACGGCACTTGCCATCAAAGACGGTGCCAACGAGATCGATATTGTCATGCCAGTAGGCAAATTCCTCACAGGTGCCTATGAAAGTATGTGCGACGACATTGCAGAACTGAAAGAGACTTGTGGACAAGCAGTTGCAATGAAAGTGATTTTGGAAACAGGTGACCTCGTGACTGCATCCAACATCAAGAAGGCCTCCATCCTGTCCATGTATGCAGGAGCCGACTACATCAAAACCTCCACTGGCAAGGAAAAAGTCTCTGCTACACCGGAGGCCGTTTATGTAATGTGTCAAGCCATCAAGGAGTACTACGATAAAACAGGCATTCAAATCGGTTTAAAACCTGCTGGAGGCATCAATACTGTAATGGACGCCGTCATCTACTACACTATTGTCAAGGAAGTGCTTGGCGAGAAATGGCTTACCAACCAGTGGTTCCGCCTCGGAACGAGTCGCCTAGCCAACCTCTTGCTGAGCGAAATAGTAGGAGAAGAGGTGAAGTTCTTCTAAAAGCATAGTTTCAGTTGCTGCAAGTCTTCCTATAAGACAGAAAACGCTTCAGGGACATACTAGGCAACTAATTGGAATATAAATTTAATGGCCAAACCATCAGAAACTCCTGGTGATTTGGCCATTGACGCTGCTTTATGATCTTTAAAAGAGACTATTGTCCCTACCCTTCTCCTTTATTTAGTGCGTTCGCTGACATAGTCAAGATAAGCACGAAGGGCAGCGGCAATCTGCTCGTCGTGACAATAATCATCAAGGAACTGAAGACACAACTGGTGGTAGAAACGCATCCTACCCTCTGAATATTCTATACCACCATTGTCCTTTGCAAACGCTACAAGACGGGCTATTTCCTCCTTCGTAACGGTTCCGTCCTTCACCTTTGCTACCAATTTCCAGTGCTCAGCCTTGCCCGCTTTATGCAATGCGTATATCACGGGGAGTGTAAGTTTCCCTTCTGCCATATCATTGCCAGTAGGCTTACCAATATTGGCATCATCATAATAATCGAAAATATCGTCTCGAATCTGGAAAATCACTCCCAAGTTATGGCCAAACTCCTCCGCTGCAGTCACTTCATCCTCAGTAGCACCGACAGACAAAGCACCGATTCCTGCGCAAGCACTAAAGAGCGCAGCAGTCTTATTCTTGATGATCTCGTAATACACATCCTCCGACACTTCACGGTTCTGGATGTTCGAGAGCTGGAGAATCTCACCATTCGACAAGGTTTGTCCTAATTTTGCCAAGTTGGTAACGATTCGCTCACGCCCACTATAAGCAATGTGAAGCAAAGCGGTAGAAAGCACATAGTCGCCTACCAGCACGGCTACACGGTTGTCAAACAGTGCGTTGGTGCTGGCTTGTCCACGACGTTCCTTTGCTTCGTCCACAACATCGTCGTGGATAAGAGATGCAGTGTGCAAAAGCTCAAGTCCTACGGCGGAATGCAGCGTTACTTGCGAGACAGTACCAAAGTTTTTGGCCATCAGCAATATCAAAATAGGACGCATCCGTTTCCCAGCGCGCTGCTTGACGTGCTCCAATGCACAGCCCAGCATACCGTCGTCGTGGGTAAGACTGCTGTTGAAAAGCCCGATGAAATCGGCTAATTCGTGCGAGATTGGCTCCTTGATGAGCGATACGTAATCCATGAAAGTCCGAAATTTGATACAAAATTAAGGATTTAATCGGAGAATATCACAAAAAATTTGTACTTTTACACTTTAAAAATATCATTAGCATGACAAAACTGATTCTTATCGACGCCTATGCGATCATCTATCGCTCTTACTATGCCCTTCTGCGCACACCGCGCATCAATAGTAAGGGGTTCAACACGTCGGCCATTATGGGTTTTTGCAATACACTGCACGAGGTATTGACCAAAGAGCAACCCGACTACATAGGCGTGGCCTTCGACCACGGCAAGACCTTCCGTCACGAAAAGTTTCCCGCCTATAAGGCACAGAGACAAGAAACTCCCGAGGACATCAAGCGCTCTGTACCTATCATTCAAGATATCCTCGGCGCTCTACGTATTCCCGTACTACAGAAGGATGGCTTCGAAGCCGACGACGTGATAGGAACGCTTGCGCACCAAGCCGATGAAATGGGCATTTTAACCTATATGCTCACCCCCGACAAGGACTATGGTCAATTGATAGCCGATAACGTGAAGATGTACAAGCCTCGCCATGGCGGAGGCTATGATATCATCGGCAAAGAGGAAGTACAACAGAAATATGGTATAGCTACCCCCGCGCAGGTAATCGACCTGTTGGCACTAATGGGTGATAGCGCAGACAACTTTCCCGGATGTCCTGGTGTGGGCGAGAAGACTGCTGTCAAACTTATCAACCAGTTTGGCTCCGTTGCCAACCTCCTTGAGAGCACAGACCAACTGAAAGGGAAAATGAAGGAGAAGGTAATGAATGCTACCGAAGACATCAAGCTATCCTATTTCTTGGCAACCATTCGACAAGACGTTCCTATCAGTCTCGATCTCGAAGCGATGAAGTGTAAGGAGCCGGATGCGGAGACATTGGCAAAACTCTTCGACGAACTGGAGTTTAAGACTCTTACGAACAAGTTTTTGGGAAAGGCCGAAAAAACCAAGAAAAAGAGTCAAAGACAGCTTGATCTCTTTGCTGAAATTACGTCCGACGGCCAAGAAGAAACAAAAAACGAGCAGTATGAAAGCATTAAAACAACGCAACACGAATACCATCTCATTGATAATGTGGACAATGCGCTTGCTTTATATGATTTTTTACGGACAAAAGAAATTCTTTGTTTAGACACAGAGACAACCTCCGTACACCCGATGGTAGCCGAATTGGTGGGATTCAGTTTCGCCGTGAAGGAAAAAGAGGCTTGGTACATAGCTGTAAAAGACGACCGTGAAGAGGCGTTAAAAATGCTTTCGATATTCAAACCGCTATTTGAAGACGAGAAGATACTCAAGGTGGGACAAAATATCAAGTACGACATGGAGGTGCTCCACAACTATGGTATCACGGTGAAGGGTCGTATCTTTGACACGATGCTCGCCCACTATATCATCCAGCCAGAACTCCACCACGGCATGGACTACCTTGCAGAGGTTTATCTCCACTACCAGACCGTGCACATAGAAGAACTCATCGGACCGAAAGGAAAAGGGCAGAAAAACATGCGTGACTTACCACCAGAGGCGGTCTATGCTTACGCTTGCGAGGATGCCGATATTACCTTGCGCCTCTACCATATCCTTGAACCAAAACTTAAAGAAGTTGGCGGAGAAGATTTGTTTTGGCAGATCGAGATGCCCCTCGTTCCAGTCCTAGCCGATATGGAACAAACGGGCGTCTGTCTCGACACAGAAGCCTTAAAAGAGACCTCCCGTATCTTCAACGAGCGGCTTCACCTCTATGAGACACGCATCTACGAAGAGGCCGGTGAAACATTCAACATCGCAAGTCCCAAGCAAGTCGGTGAGATTCTCTTCGGCAAATTGCATTTGGTCGACAATCCCAAGCGGACAAAGACTGGACAGTACGTCACCTCCGAAGAAGTACTGCAATCCCTCAGTGGCAAGCATCCCATAGTGGACAACATCCTTGCCCACCGAGGTCTAAAAAAACTATTGGGCACCTATGTCGATGCGCTTCCGAAACTCATCAACCCTTGCACGGGCCGCATCCACACTTCTTTCAACCAAGCGGTGACAGCCACTGGTCGCCTCTCATCAAGCGACCCCAACTTGCAGAACATCCCCGTCAGAGACGATGACGGCAAGGAGATTCGCAAGTGCTTTATCCCTGAAGAGGGGTGCCTGTTCTTCTCTGCCGACTACTCACAAATAGAGCTGCGCATCATGGCCCACCTTAGTGGCGATGAAAACATGATCGAAGCGTTTCGGAGCGGACAGGATATCCACCGAGCCACAGCCGCCAAGATATGGCACGAACCGATAGAGCGTGTCGAGGACGCACAACGAAAGAAAGCCAAGCAAGCCAACTTTGGCATTATCTACGGCATCACGGCCTTCGGGCTGGCTCAACGGATGGGAATAGCCAACGGAGAGGCGCGCGACCTCATCGCCGACTATTTCAGGACCTTCCCCCGTGTCCACGCCTACATGGAACAAGCCAAGCAATTAGCACGCGAGAAGGGTTATGCTGAAACCATCTTCCATCGTCACCGCTACCTACCTGATATCACCTCTCGGAACAACACCGTTAGGGGATTTGCCGAGCGCAACGCTATCAACGCACCGATACAAGGAAGCGAAGCCGACATCATCAAAGTGGCAATGATCCGCATCCACCGCCGCTTCGCCGAGGAAGGCATCCGGTCGAAAATGATCCTGCAAGTACATGATGAGCTCAATTTCTCTGTCTATCCCGAAGAGAAAGCGCTTGTCGAACGCATTGTCGTGGAAGAGATGGAACATGCCTATACACTCTCCGTACCCCTCGTGGCCGACGCAGGCTGGGGACGAAACTGGCTGGAAGCACACTAACCCCTGTTCAAGCCAGCCTACATCCTAAGATCAAAGGAGCAAAAACACCCAAACAACGGGTGCTACATGAATAGAAATTGACATCGCAAAAAGTCAATAATGGTTCATGTTGCACCCGTTGTTCAAACTATGAATTGGGAAGATCGCTACTATTGGGAAGCCTCACACCCACAAAACAGAAAAAACTATCGGGTTCTCCAGCCAAAGACTAAGCAGCAAGGCCCAAAAACTGACGAACACGCCTCTTCATTTTCAATTACTAAAACAGGATTTCCATGTGGCTTTTCAGATAATAGTAAACTATCAACTACAAGTTGATAAAAACATAAACACCTGATATTAAACAATTTATACAAGAAAAAGAAATGCAACGCAGTTTTGAAAAAGTGATGAGACGGCTTGCGCACTTAGGGGTTTTATTGTAACTTTGCAACATAAATAATTCAACAACAAGTTATATCATTCGTCTATTATGAAGAAAAAGAACCTATTACTTTTCGCTGCATTGGCACTGAGTGCCTCCGCCGGCGCACAGGAAGTAGTCACGGTAACATCCACGGACGGCAAGAAGGAGTTTGACAAAGGTCAGATTACCACCTTCACCTTCGACGGCCCCGCCGTCATCTTGCACCGTAGCGGTAATCAAGAGCCCGAGGAATACATGATGAGCGACATCGTGGAGATCACCTTCAGCCTGGCCACCGGTTTCGACAATGTGAAGATGGGAGAAACCAACATCACCGTGAGTGCGGAGCGCGGAACCGGCATTCTCCGTATCAATGGCACGGAGCCTGGCAAGATCTACAACGTAGCCGTCTATGACGCAGCAGGCCGTATTGTCTGGAACGACAAGCAGTGGCAGGGCCAGACCATCGATCTTTCGGGCAAGCCTGCTGGCATCTATATTCTGAACATCAACAACACAACACTTAAATTCAGAAAGTAATCTATGAAGAAATCCATACTCCTCATGTCCGCCCTTTTCTTCTGCGGCATGACTGCGCTGGCCCAGGAGCCACTTTACAAGATGAAGTTGACGCTGCAAGACGGAAGCAAGCTCGCGGCCCTTACCGACGAGATCGACTCCATGCAGCTCACGACAGTGAAAGCAGCCGAGGTACACGTCACGGAGCGCTACAAGACCTCCTCCTCCATCGGCATCAATATCGAGGCCGAAGCAAGTGTGACACGCGTCCAAGCAGCCATCGTCGCTGGCAGCGAGAAGGACCCCAACATCAACTACACCGAGTATGTGCAGAAGCATAGCGTCTGTGACGCCAAGGGCTCCTATACGCTGGCCTTCGACTTCCTCAAGCCGGAGAGTATCTACACCATCTATGTGCTCGCATACGACGAGAACGGTCTGCCCACGGGTCTGAAGAGCCTCACCTGCTCCACGGGTGCCGTGGCCGACGATCCCTTCACGGTCACGACGACACACGTCGGAACAACAACACTCAAGTACAACGTCACGGCCAAGGACGCTTCCGTGAAGTACTGCACCTTCGCCACAGGCTATGACTACTACCAGCGCTGGCAGCTGGAGGAAGGCACCAACGGCGACGTCATCAAGCACTTCATCAGCATGTGGTCCACCTTCGCCTCCTGGTATGGCGAGAACTGGCAGACCATGATGAAGTACGACCGCCGCGAGGGCACCTACGAGGGCGATGGCAACCACCTGATGTGGGACGCTCGCCAGGTCGTCATCACCTTCGGAATGGACGACGACGGCAACCTCGTCACGCCAATTCAGGTTGACAGCATCCACACCAACGCCCCGACACCGGTGGGCATGGACATCCCCTTGACCGTCCTCTCCAACGAGTGGGGAGACCAGCAGATCAAGGCTGCCCCGACTACCAACACCCCCTATTTCATCACCATGCAGCCCGCCGCCTACGTTGACCTGTACAAGACCGACGCAGCGCTGCTCCGCGCCCTTTGCTACGAGGCCGACAACATCAACCCGACCGACCTGGCCCGTACCCGCGACGAGGACCTCAGAGAAGGTCTGTGGGAGTTCCGCGTGCGCAAGGATGTCGATACCGACTACTACATCATCGCTGTCGGACTGGACGAGGGCGCACCCGCTACCCGCGCCTTCAAGACCAAGATCACGGTGCCTGGAGGAAGTTTCTAAGCCTATTGTATGTACAACAACGAAAGAAGAAAAACAATGAAAAAGATCATAGCAACTATCGCCGCCTCCGTGCTCTCTGTGGCGGCTATGGCCCAGAAACCGGGCGACGGTGTGTTGTGAATCCATACCACCGACGGCGAGGTGACGCCCATCTTCACCAAAAACATCAAGAGCATGACCTTTGAGGAGGTGACACCGCTGACCATGAACATCGATGTCGAGGAGACTGGCACAGACTACATCCTCGTCGATTTCCCCATGCCCGAGGGCTGCTCCCACTGGCTGATGTACGTCGGCGACGAGGAGCTCGTCGGCGACGACCGCGACGTCCGCATCGAGATGAAGAAGCGCTACATGGAGGACTGGCGCGAGTCGAAGTACCTTAAGATCCCTGGTCTGAAGGATAACACCACCTACTACATCTACGCCCTTCTCTACGACAATGACGGAGTGCCCGCAGGTCTCAGCCGCGCCACGGCAACGACCAAGGCTAAGGCCAATGACGAATTCTCTATCAACGTCACGGACATCAAGTCCAATACGGCTACCGTCACCTTCACCCCGAAGGACCAGACGCAGCAGTACTACTGCTTCATCGTGTCGGACGAGACCCGCGACTTGATGATAGAGAAATATGGAAGCATCGAAGCTGCCGACCAGGCCTACTGGGACTACATAGCTGGGCAGTACGACATGGACCTCGATTTTTATTTGAACCAGACTCTGTTCCGCGGTACGAAGACCGTTGACGCCAAGGAGTTCACTGGTCAGGCCCTGCAGTCCGAGACCCTCCACTGGGCCTATTGCTATGCTGTCAACTCCTCTACGGGCGAGATTACATCTCCCGTCTATGAGCAGCGCTTCACCACGCTGGCCACGGAAGCATCAAGCAATCAGCTCACCGTCACCGTTATACAGCCGTACAAAGATGGTTGCGACGTAGAAGTCAAGACCACCAACAACGACAAGTATATCCTCGACGTGCAGAGCAAAGAGGTCTGGGAGAGAAAGCTAAGCGCCCACAACGGCGACGCCAAGAAGGCCGCTGCCGACCTGCTGAAGATTGTCTATGGCGGCGAGGCTGACGACTTCACAAGACAAGGCGACTTCACTGGCAAGCTCAACTACGGCCAGCCTGACACCGACTGCGTGGTCATCGCCTGTGGCTCTCACAGCGGCGTGACGACCGACGTGCAGGCCATCCCCTTCCATACCTTGGCAGAATAAAGGACAGCGGACGTAAGACCGCAGTCTAACAGAGATAGCCCAGCCCTTTGCGCATCACAAGCGCCAAAGAGCTGGGCTTTTTTGAAGCCAAAATTCTTTTATCACCCGAAAACTTGCCTATTTCATGAAAAGGCAGTACTTTTACACCATCATTCGACAAAGGAATCATGAGAATCATCATCATCAACGGCCCCAACCTCAACCTCTTGGGCACACGCGAACCCGACCTCTATGGGCAGGAGACGATGGACCACTGCCTCGCGTCGCTCCGAAAACGGTTTCCACAGGTGGAGATAGAATACTATCAGAGCAACCATGAGGGCGCATTGGTAGACCGGCTTCAGGAGACCGGATTCACCCACGACGGCATCATCCTCAACGCGGCAGCCTATACCCATACCAGCATTGCCCTGCTCGACGCGATCCGCGCCATCAGCGCCCCTGTCGTGGAGGTGCACCTTAGCAATGTCCCCGCCCGCGCGGAC
>ERZ780020.94-NODE-94-length-14354-cov-46.4652_pt1 | contig 14354 bp, 10 predicted proteins | sample MGYA00511865_ERZ780020 | MGnify/ENA primary metagenome ERZ780020 (study PRJEB29588, sample SAMEA2163271) | human gut metagenome | biome: human gut; feature: human-associated habitat; material: faeces | place: Denmark | collected 2008/2010 ...
GAATTATCATTTTTGTGCCTTATATATTATGGTGTTACTCTGAGGAAATATAGGCTATCCTATTTCTCCCATCAGCCATCTTAGGGCATTGATTCTCTTGATACCGTTGTAATCGGCAGTAGGGTCTTCATCAAGTGTAAGGATATACTTAGGATATTGGTCATTGATCTGCTGCAGAGATGCCAATTCACGTTTTAAGGTAGTCTCATCTCTAACGGTAGCAGCTACCTGATAATACGTGATATTGTTTTCATCAATCGCTACAAAATCTACTTCCAGATTATCCATCTTTCCTATATATACTTTCTGCTGGCGATGGAGTAGTTCCAGATAAACGATGTTCTCCAGGATGCGGCCGGCATCGAATGAGCGGGAACCTAGGAGCATTCTTCTCAAACCGATATCTACTAGATAATATTTACCCAATGTCTTGAGCAGCTGCTTACCCTTGATGTTGTATCTTTTGGTTTCATATACGAAGAAGGTTTCGCAGAGTGCGGTCAGATATCGTTCTACGGTTTTCTGGTCTATTTTCCTTCCATCGGCAGTCATGATGTCGGCTATGCGCTTGGTGGATAGGATGTTGCCGATATTGTCGGCTGTGAAACGGATAACGCTTTCCAGCATCATGACATCGGGTAACTTCTTCCTGCTCATGATATCCTTTACTACAATGGTGTTATATACGCCATTCAGGTAGTCGCTGATTTCTGCGGGAGTATCCAGTTCAAGGGTATATGGAAAACTGCTCCTTGTGATGTAGTCTGTATAGGCTTTGGGAAGATTGTCGGTTCCTCCGATACCTTCAACATACTCTCTGAATGAAAGGGGAAGCATTGCGATTTCCACATATCTTCCGGATAGTAACGTGGCGATTTCGCTTGACAGCATATAGGCATTCGACCCCGTAATATAGAGATCTACTGTTGGCTTCAGGTTGAGGCTGTTGATGATGTCTGGGAAATCTTCCACATGTTGTATCTCATCAAAGAAGATATAAGTCATCTTGTCTTGATGAATTAATGGCTTGATATAAGCGTATAAGTTATGTGGATTACGAAGTTCATAGAAGTCGTAATCCTCGAAATTGAGATAGATGATTTGGTCGGCACTGACACCTTGCCTCTTAAGCCAGTCACGATAAATCTCCATAATGGTGGATTTACCGCAACGGCGAATGCCGGTTATCACTTTGATAAGAGACTTGTCTTTGAAAGCGATCAGTTTATTGAGATATTCCGTTCTTTCTATTCGTTTCATTTCATTGCTCTTTGATTATATATTTGCTGCGAAGATACTATTTTTTTAGGATAAATCATCCTAAAAGTAGAATATTTAAGAAAGTTTTAGGATGAATCGTCCTAAAACTTTTGAAATTAGAGAAGTTTTAGGATGAATCGTCCTAAAACTTTTTATCTATCCCCATATTTAGGTATTTCTGCGAAACCATCATTTTTAGGTATTGCAGATTACGGGAAAAGGGCGTATCTTTGCACCCGAAAATAAATGTAACTAAAAGTAAGATAGACAAATGAAAACAACAATCGTAATTTATGGCTCTTCTACTGGCTCATGCCAGTCGATTGCCGAAACCATCGCCTCTAAGTTGGGCGTGGAAGCTGTAGATGTAGCTAACATCGATGACGCTACTATCACAAGTCATGAGAATCTTCTTCTCGGTACTTCTACCTGGGGTGCCGGCGAGATGCAGGACGACTGGTATGATGGCGTGAAGACATTGAAGAGTGCCGGCTTGCCTGGCAAGACTGTGGCCCTGTTTGGTTGTGGCGACAGTGAGTCTTACCCTGATACATTCTGTGGCGGCATGAAGGAACTCTATGATGCTGCCGTTGAGGCTGGTGCTACCGTATTGCCTGGTGTTTCTACAGACGGATACACCTATGATGACAGTGAGGCAATTGATGGCGACAAGTTCCTGGGACTCGCACTCGACGAGGTGAACGAGGACGACAAGACAGAGGAGCGTATCGATGCCTGGCTCGAGGACATCAAGCCAGCGTTATAATTTTACAAAAATATTTTTCAAGAATTGGAGAATGATGGAATTCTCTGATTCTTGGTTTAAAAACAGATAAATTCGGATAGTATGCAGCAGGAAATCGCAACACTAGTAGATTTGAAGGTTCTGATGAATCATATATATGAATATAAGAAGGGCGTGCGCCGCCTGGTGCTCTACACCTTCAACAAGAAATATGAGTCTTTTGCCATAACTAGATTAGAGCGTCAGAACATTGATTATATCATCCAGCCGGTTGGCAACGACCGTCTGAATCTCTTCTTTGGTAAGAAAGAATGTCTGGATGCTATCCGCATGATAATCACCAAACCGTTGTGCCAGCTTACGCCGGAGGAGGATTTCATCTTGGGTGCCATGCTGGGATATGACATCTGTGCCCAATGCGAACGCTATTGTGAGCGGAAGAAGAAGGTTTGCTAAGCTTTTCTTTCATCTTCGTAATGTTTTATGTTTATAAGTAGAAAGAGCGTGATTGCCGTAATGGTGATCACGCTCTTTCTGCATATTTCGGAATAATTCCTCTTTTTGAGGGCTGAAATGAAAGAAAAAGTCCTGAAAACACTACTTATTTATTAGTACAGACTATATCTATGCGTTTAACCTGATACCTAATTCTAAGTATAAAAAATGTGAAAATCACAATTTCTCGGTATTGTACAATTTCTAAATAAGTCTTACCTTTGCAGCCCGAAAAAAGGAATAGATATGAAAAAAGGATTAGGAAAAATCAGAAAGATTAAAAAGAAACACATCTTCCTGGCCTTGTTGGCCGTGATTGTTCTGGGAGGTTTGGCGAAGGCTTACTCTGCCTGGGTGGGTACTACCCGCATCGCTTTCCTCAACTATCAGGCTATTGCGCTGGGACAGATTTCGCATGCCAACGACAATGCGATGATTAAACTGAGTGAGATCACGACCGATGATTTCGATCATCTGGATGATTACGATATGATTATCGTGAATGGTATGGGACTCCGAATTGACGAGAACCAGCGCAAGCAGTTGGAAGAGGCTTCCTACAAGGTGCCGACTCTGACTCATGCTGCTACCAACCCAGCCAACAATATCGTATCAGTAGATAACTTCGATGCCGATTATCTGATGCAGTACATCGAGAACGGCAGCAAGAAGAATTATCACAGCATGCTCACTTACATCCGTAAGTTTATCGACGGAAAGAAGTTCATGGCTCCAGAACCGGAACGTGTGGATGAGCGACCAAACTATCTCCTGACTCATTTCGACCCGAAGGATGAAAAGGGTGATGAACTGGGTTTCAACAGCATCCGTGAGTACAATGCCTTCCTGGCAAAGAACGGTTTATATAAAGAAGGTGCTCCTACCATCATGCTTACTGGTTTTATGGGTGCGGCTCCTGATATGGAGAAGGCTTTCGAGAAGAAGGGATTCATGGTGTATCGCATCAACCAGCTGCAGAGCTTTATCGCCGGTCATCATGCCGACAGTATCCAGGCGAATGCCGTAGTGAATATGGCGCACGGCAGGTTGGGCGATTACTTCGTAGAGTTTCTGAAGCAGAAGAATATTCCTCTGTTCTCACCTCTTAATATCAACCGCTTGACCACCGATTGGGAGAACGATAAGCAGGGAATGAATGGCGGCTTCATGTCGCAGAGCATCGTGACTCCGGAGATTGATGGTGCCATCCGTCCATACGTGGTTTTCGGTCAGCGCATCAATAAGGAGGGCTTGCAGGAGGTTTACGGCATCCCTGACAGAATGGAGAGTTTTGTGGAGAGCGTGCAGGGCTATGTGAATCTGAAGAACAAGAAGAACAGCAGCAAGCGCATCGCCATCTTCTACTTCAAGGGTCCGGGTCAGAATGCACTTACCGCTTCGGGAATGGAAGTGGTTCCATCGCTCTACAATCTCCTGGTTCGCTTGAAGAATGAGGGATATAATGTAGGCAAGTTGCCTGCCAATCCTCAGGAACTGGCAAAGATGATCCAGGCTCAGGGTGCCGTCTTCGGAACCTATGCAGAGGGAGCCTATACCCAATTCCTCCAGTCGGGACATCCAGCCCTGGTTACCGCCCAGCAGTTTGCCGGATGGACACAGAAGGCTTTGTCTAAGAAGATGATCAAGGAGCTGAATCAGCTCTATGGTTCCTTCCCTGGCAAATATATGGCTACCGATGACGGTAAGTTGGCGGTGGCAAGACTGCAGTTTGGTAATGTGGCTCTGCTTCCACAGGTGATGGCAGGCGTGGGAGGCGACTCCTTCAAGATTGTGCATGGCACCGACCAGGCACCTCCTTACACCTATGTTGCCTCTTATCTCTGGGCTCGTTATGGTTTCAGTGCCGATGCACTTATCCATTTCGGAACCCACGGTTCGCTGGAATATACCCCGAGAAAGCAGGTGGCACTCGACAGCAACGACTGGAGTGACCGATTGATTGGTGTGGTTCCACATCTTTATATATATACCATCGGCAATGTGGGCGAGGCGATGATTGCCAAGCGCCGTACCTATGCCCAGACCCAGAGCTATCTCACTCCTCCTTTCAAGGAGAGCGAATTGCGACAGACCTATAAGCAGTTGAGCGATGCCATCCAGTCTTACGAAAAGAAGGCATCTGCCGAACAGTCGCTGAAAGTGAAGGCGCTGACCGTGAAGATGGGAATCGCCCGTGAACTGGGACTCGATGCCAAGCAGATGAACAAGCCTTATTCTGCAGATGAAATCGCGAGAGTAGAGAATTTTGCGGAAGAGTTGGCAAACGAGAAGATTACCGGCAAACTCTATACTCTGGGTGTGCCATACGATAACGATGATGTCCGCACCAGTGTCTATGCGATGGCTACAGATCCTATTGCCTACGGAATGCTGGCTGTGGATAAGTTGAAAGGTCGTGCTCTGGAGGGCGTGGAGAAGCATAAGCAGCTTTTCGACCGTCTCTATCTGAGCAAGGCACGCAACACTGTGACCCAGCTTCTGGGTTCAGCCTCGGTTTCTGATGAATACATCTGCCGTTATGTAGGAATCACTCCTGCCGAACTCCAGATGGCCCGTAAGGTAGAGGCGATGCAGGCAGCTCCGGATCCTATCCAGATGATGATGCAGATGGCAGACCAGATGGGTGGAGCGAAGGAGGCGAAGCCGAAGAGGGTGGACCACCGTACGGTAAGCGAGCTCCGTGCTGCCAAGGTTTCTCATAAGAAGAAGATTCCGCAGATGAGTCGTGAGGCTTTTGAGAAGATGGAGCAGACCGGTCGCTTCCCTGACAAGATGATGGAAGCCATCAAGAAGGGCCAGAAATGGTATCAGGAGGATTTGAAGAAGGCGAAGATGGCGAAAGCCGGCAAGGGCAAAGCATCTCAGAAATCTTCTAAAGATAAGGGTATGATGATGTCGAAAGCACCTAAATATACCCGTCAGCAGATTCATCTGGCTCAGGCGATTACTACCGTAGAGCATGCCTTGCAGAATGTGGGCAAGTATTCGGAGGCGCTCCGTCAGAGTCCGTTCAACGAGATGTCTTCTCTGATGAATGCCCTGAATGGCGGCTTTACCGCTCCATCTCCTGGTGGTGATCTGATTGTGAATCCGAACACCCTGCCTACCGGTAGAAACCTCTTCTCCATCAATGTGGAGAATACACCTTCGGAGGATGCCTGGGAGAAGGCAAAGGAACTTTGCGACAATACCATCAAGATGTATTGCGAGCGACATAATGGTGAATATCCTCGTAAGGTAAGCTACACGCTCTGGAGTAGCGAGTTTATCGAAACAGAGGGTGCTACCATCGCCCAGATTCTCTATATGCTCGGTGTAGAACCGGTAAGAGATGCCTTCGGCCGTGTTACCGATCTGCGTCTCATTCCATCCAAGCAGTTGGGCCGTCCTCGCATCGATGTCGTGGTTCAGACTTCCGGTCAGCTCCGCGACCTGGCAGCATCCCGTCTCTTCCTCATCAACAAGGCGATTGAGATGGCGGCAAATGCCAAGGGTGATAAGTATGACAACCTGGTGAAAGCCGGTGTTACCGAATCGGAACGGGTGCTCGTAGAGAAGGGTATGTCGCCAAAGGAGGCACGCGAGGTGAGTATGTATCGAGTGTTTGGTGGCGTAAACGGCAACTATGGCACCGGTATCCAGGAGATGGTAACCGCAGGTGACCGCTGGGATAAGGAAAGTCAACTTGCCGAGGTCTATATGAACAATATGGGTGCCTACTACGGTGATGAGAAGAACTGGGAGACCGTTCGCAAGGCTGCTTTCGAGGCAGCGCTGACCCGTACTGATGTGGTAGTTCAGCCACGACAGAGCAACACCTGGGGTGCCTTGAGTCTTGACCACGTATATGAATTCATGGGAGGTATGAACCTCGCAGTCCGCAACGTAACCGGTAAGGATCCAGATGCTTATCTCGCCGACTATCGCAACCATAGCAATATGAGAATGCAGGAGGTGAAGGAGGCTATCGGCATCGAGGGCAGAACCACCATCTTCAATCCAGCCTATATCAAGGAGAAGATGAAGGGTGGAGCCAGCAGCGCCAGCACATTCGCAGAAATCGTAACCAATACCTACGGTTGGAATGTGATGAAGCCAAAGGCTATCGACAAGGAGATGTGGGATGAGATATATAATGTATATGTCAAGGACAAGTACAATCTCGGCACCAAGGAGTTCTTCGACAAGCAGAATCCGGCTGCGCTGATGGAAATGACCGCCGTGATGATGGAGAGTGCCCGCAAGGGTATGTGGAAGGCTACTCCTCAGCAGCTCAAGGACATCGCCAAGCTTCATACCGAGACCGTGAACAAGTATAAGCCTTCATGCTCCGGTTTCGTCTGCGACAATGCCAAGCTGCGCAACTATATCGCCAGCAAGACCGATGCTGCTTCTGCCAAGGAATATCAGCAGAATGTAGAGCAGATCCGCGACGCTGAGGCTGCGAAGAACAGCAGCGACAAGGGTATGGTGATGAAGAAGGAGACGCTGAATGAGGAAGCTCAGAAGACCACCACTGTGGTGAGCGGCATCGTAGTAGGTGTCATCGTCATCGTAGCATTCGTGATGTTGGCGATTCTGATTCGCAGAAGAAGAAAGAATATGGTTGAATAGAAATGGAGACATTAGTTTTAGTAATGATGATATTGGTTTGCTTCAGTTTTGTGCTGAAGCAGACCTTCCACGGAGTGAAGGAGATTATGATAATCTCGGTGCTCGTAGCCTTCTTCGTGGGAATGACCTGGCCACTTGCCATCGAACAGTCGAAGACGCAGATTGCGGCCTGGATAGCCGACCAGAAGCTGATGCTCGATATGGCGGTGCTGCTGAGTATCGATGTGGCACTCATGATGCTTTTCTGTGTGCACCACGTAGATCTGAAGACTTCGGAACATGTGAGTCGCCGCAAATGGGTGTTCTTCATCTTCCTGAAGTACTTCCCGGGTTTGCTGGTTTTCCCAGTGCTGTTCAGCGTTCTGGTGATGACCATCTTCCTGCTTCCCGGCGTATCGTTCCAGGTAGTGGCATGGGTGCTTGCCGTAGTGCTGCTGGTCTTGACGCCGGTATTCACCTATGGTTTGAGATGGCTCTTGCCGGAGCGACCAATCCGCTTGGAACTGCTTTTTCTGGTAGAGGTGCTGCTCGGATTGATGGGCATCATCGGTACGGTGAATGGCAGGACTGCGGTGGCAGGATTCAACAGTTTCGATGCCCTCTCGCTTCTCGGCGTTATCGCCATCGTCATCGTAGGAATGGCGATAGGATGGGCAATTTACAATTATCAAATTAAAAAATATAGAGTATAATGAATTACATATCAGACGTATTGTTTTGGATTTCCACAGGCATGCTGGTTCCTGTGATTATTTTGTTGATTTTCTTCTTCCTCAGAGCCTTGCTGCTCCTTGGAGGTTTCTTCGGACAGTATCTTGTAAAGCGCAAGTCGGGTGCGGAGATTCGTGAACAGATGAACACCCTGACGCTCGATAACATCGATACCCTGGGCGATCGCTTGCCAAAGAACAAGCAGGCTGTCATCGTTTCCTATATGAAGAAACTCGTGGACAACCGTCAGAGCAAGGCGCAGGTAAACCGCATCCTCGACCAGTATGCCCAGTTTGTTGAGAAGGATCTTTCTCTTCCTTCTACACTTCTGAAGATGGGTCCGATGCTCGGTTTGATGGGTACCTTGATTCCGATGGGTCCTGCTCTGGTAGGTCTTTCTACCGGCGATATTGCTTCGATGGCTTACAATATGCAGGTGGCTTTCGCTACCACCGTAGTAGGCCTGTTCTCTGCTGCCATCGGTTTCGTAACCAAGCAGACCAAGAACCGCTGGTATACCGAGGATATGAGCAACCTCGAGTTTATGGCAGACCTTTTGGTGGAAAAGTAAAAAGGCTTTTAAAGGTAAAAAAGTAAAAAGGTAAAAAAGTAAAGATATATAATTTATGAGACAGAGACGCAGAAATAGGCTTGCACATGATGGCGAGGATGATGATCCGATGAGCGTAGTGAGCAACCTCTTCGATGTGGCGATGGTGTTTGCCATCGCCCTGATGGTAGCCCTCGTTTCGCGCTATAATATGACGGAAATGTTCAGCAAGGATGACTTCACGATGGTGAAGAACCCTGGCAAGGAGAATATGGAAATCATTACCAAGGATGGACAGAAGATCAATCGCTATACTCCTTCTGAAGACCAGAGCAATAAATCTGGCAACAAGGGAAAGAAGGTAGGCATTGCTTACCAGTTGGAGAATGGCGAAATCATCTATGTTCCGGAAGATAAATAATCGGGGATTGCAAATCCCCTCAAACAGAAAATATTATTGTAACTAAAAGAAAAATAAAGAAAAATGAAAAAGTTTAAGACAATGATGGCCATGATGTTGGCTTTGGTTTCTATGTGTGTAGCATTCAGCTCTTGCAGCAGCGATGATGATCCTGTAGCAGTAGCTGCGGCAAAGGAAATTGCGGGTACCTATACCGGAAGTTTGGATATGACTGTAATGGGCACGGCTTCTACATACGATAACCTTACCATGAAGATTGAGGCTGTAGATGATGCTACAGTCAAGGTTACATTGCCAGCTTGTGGCGAGGGTATGATGGCTCTTCCTGCTCTGGAGGTACCTGCTGTGAAGGCTTCCGGTTCTAACGGTGCTTATGCTTTCTCTCAGGAGAACTATGCAGGTACTATTACCGTGAATGGTGCAGAGAAGAAGTACACAGTTACTTTGCATGGTACATTGAAGGACAAAACCCTGACCGTCAACTATTCTGTGCAGTATGGCAAAATGCCTATGCCAATGATTGGTAAGTTTGTTTGTACAAAATAAGAGAATAGTTTCTGGATAAACTTTGATATAACTCGATGAAACAAAAGATATTCGCACTATTCCTGATCCTTTGCGGATTGTGCCTGAATCTGAAAGCCGAAACCCAGGGCGATGTCGTGGGTAGGGTGCTCGATGATTCGGGCGCATCTCTGGCGGGTGCTACCGTCCAGATTTTGCATGCAAAGAGTGGGGTAACAACTGATGAAGACGGATATTTCCGCATTCCTTACAGCAAGGATGGAGCGGTGAGAGTGAAGGTGAGCTTTGTGGGCTATCAGACTCAAACTTTCGTACTGAAAGCGGATGAGAGAAAAGGTGACCAGCATGTGCTTCGCCTTCAACCGGATGCTACTGCCCTCGATCAGGTGGTAGTTACCGCAACCCGAACTCCGAAGGCTTTGAAGGATGCTCCTGTGGTAACCCGTCTGATTACCGCCAATGATATCAAGATAGCTGATGCTACCAATATCCTGGACCTCCTCACCGAGCAGATGCCGGGTCTGGAATTCGGCTATGCCATGAATCAGGAGACTTCTCTCAACATGAATGGTTTCGGTGGAAATGCCGTGCTCTTCCTTGTAGATGGCGAGCGATTGGCTGGTGAAACCATGGATAATGTAGATTATAGTCGTCTGAACTTGGATAATGTAGGACGTATCGAGATAGTAAAGGGGGCTGCTTCGGCGCTCTATGGCGCCAATGCCGTAGCCGGAGTCATCAACATCATCTCCCGTGAAAACAGCGAACCTTGGACTGCCAATGTCAATACCCGCTACAACGACTTCAACAAGGAGTGGCGCCACGGTGGAAGCTTCAGCTTCAATGCCGGAAAATGGAATTCGCAGACCAGCATCCAGCGCACCACATCGGATGAGGTTCAGCTCACCGGTCCTTTCGATACAGAATCCAACATCCTCCATATCTATGGCGGAGAGACCTTCAATGTGAAGGAGCGTCTTACCTACAAGCTCTCAGATAAGGTAAAACTGATAGGTCGTGGCGGTTATTTCAATCGTATCAGCAAGCGCAGCAACTATGATGATCATTACATGGATTATTCTGCCGGACTGAAGACCGTGATGAATCTTTCGGAGAATGATAATCTGGAGATTTCTTACGGCTTCGACCAGTATGATAAGGCTCGATATGTGAATGATGAGCGTACTCACGACCACGATTATACCAATCGTCAGAACACCGTCCGTGCCCTCTATTCCCATATCTTCGGCAAGAATACATTGACGGTAGGTGCAGATTTCCTGAACGATTATCTTACCACCTATCAGTTTGAGGATAATGAATCAAAGAATCAGAATTCATGTGATGCCTTCGCCCAGTTCGATTACAATCCTTTGCAGTGGTTGAACATCGTGGCAAGTCTTCGTCATGATTACTTCTCTGCATCCAGCCAGCATGCTACTACCGGTCGTCTGGCTCTGATGACCAAGTGGAAGGGTTTCTCCATCCGTGCCAACTATGCCGGCGGATTCCGTGCCCCAACGCTCAAGGAGATGTATATGAACTTTGATATGGCAGGTATGCAGATGATTTACGGTAATCCGGATCTGAAGCCGGAGAAGAGCAACAACTACAACCTGGCGCTGGAGCATGCCGGAAGGGTGAAGAATGCTGGCTTCTTTACCGGTCAGTATAGTCTTACCCTGATGGGCTATTATAATAAGTATGATAAGCGCATCACTACCGAGGATTATGCCGATTATATCCCGGGAACCGGTCAGCCGGATGTGGCTTCGCGTTATTGCAACGAGGATGGAGTAGAGGTGAGCGGCATCGACTTCAGTGCCCAGTACCGTTCGGATATGGGTCTAGGTGTGAAACTCGACTACAGTTATCTCCATGTGGGTGGCAGAAGTGTAGATTCCCAGTTCTCCCAGCCTCGTCCTCATACCGCCACCTGGCGTCTCGACTACGATCGCCAACTCTGTTCGTTCTATCGCATCAATGCGGCTCTGTCAGGCAGATACCTGTCTTCTCCTGATACAAACATCGAGAAGCATGACAGCAGTTATCAGTTGTGGAAGTTCACGCTTCAACAGCGATTCCTGGATGCAGTCAATCTGAACTTTACGGTAGATAATCTCTTCGATTATACACCAGAGAAGTATTATTGGAGTTCGGCGATGACCACCGGTCGCACCTTCACGGTAGGCCTTTCTATCGATATCGACCGTTTCGTAAAGGTATTCTAATAAAATAGCAGGGTGGACCAGTCTTCCATCCTGCTTCTTTTCTGATAGCACCGCCCTAACTATACAAAAATAGGTAGTTAGGGCGGTGTTATCGTTTATAGGTGCGCCCTAACTATGTTAAAAAAGATAGTTAGGGCGGTACTATCCTTGCAGATTTCATTTTTTTTGTTTATCTTTGCACCGATAAAATTTAGTATAAATGAAATAAAATCAGAAAGTTATGGATGCAAACGGAATAATAGGACGTGAATATGAGCAGAAACTCATTCTGGAACGTTGTAAAAGCAACAAGGCAGAACTGATAGCTATCTATGGTCGTAGGCGCGTAGGAAAGACTTTTCTGGTTCGAAAAATATTCAACGACCAGTTTGCCTTTTCCTTTATTGGTATGTATGAAGTGAGCCGTGCGGTACAGCTGGAGCAGTTTCGGATGGCGTTGGCGCAGTATGCTAAGCAGACCGTGCCCAAGCTGAAAACCTGGTTTGAGGCTTTTGCTGCTTTGCGTGAATATCTGTCGGGCTTATCTCTGCAGGAACCGATTGTTCTGTTCTTTGATGAGTTGCCTTGGATGGATACGCCCAAAAGCAATTTTATCGCAGCTTTCAGTTATTTCTGGAATTCATGGGCTTCTATGGTCCCTCAACTGAAACTTATCGTCTGTGGTTCTTCCACCACGTGGATGTTGGCTAAGTTTATAGGCGATAAGGGCGGATTGTATGGTCGCGTTACCCGGCAGATCTATCTGGCTCCATTCTCTCTGGGCGAGACAGAGCTGTTCTTAAACGAATTGAAAGGCCTTGCTCTTACCCGCCAGCAGGTATTGGATGTGTATATGATATTGGGTGGTATTCCTTATTATCTTGATATGCTGGAGCGTGGTGTGCCGTTAGATGTGTGCATCGACAGACTGTTTTTCTCGCAGGATTCGCCATTACGTGGAGAATTCGATTTCCTCTTCCGTTCCCTCTTTAATGACTCCAAGCATTATCGCAAGATAGTAGAGGTGCTTTCTGAAAAAATGAAGGGGATGACCCGTAAGGAATTGATGGATGAGTTGAAACTGAAAGGCGGTGGACAGTTATCAGAAATCCTGGAGAATCTGAAGAAATGCGATTTTATCAGGAAATATGCTACCATAGGAAAGAGTGAAAGGGATGCCCTATATCAGTTAACTGACTTATACTCATTGTTCTATACCCGTTTTGTGGCAAATAACAGTGGGCAGGATAAGAACTTCTGGAGTAACATGCGCAATTCGGGAAATAGAACAGCCTGGAGCGGTTATGCTTTCGAACAGGTATGCCTACATCATATCCCACAGATCAAGAAGGCATTGGGTATTTCTGGTGTTTTGGCGAATGTTTATTCCTGGTCCTGCCGTCCTTTTGTAGATTCTACTGGTGCAGAATGGCGAGGAGGTCAGATTGATATGCTGATAGACCGTGCTGATGGAGCTATCAATATCTGTGAGATGAAATATGCCAAGGATGAGTTTGTGATAGATGCCAGCTATGAGCAGCGGCTGCGTGACAGGATGTCTTCCTTCTCTGTGGCGACCAAGACGAAGAAGGCATTGCTGCATACTTTCATCACGACTTATGGGGTGAAGCAGAATATGCATAGTGGATTGGTGAATAGTGAGGTAAGGATGAATGATCTCTTTGGATAAATGGTATTTTAATGTCCGTTTTCAAAACTGATACTGCCCCCATGAGATAGGGGGCAGGTCGGTGAAAAACGTTGAAAAATCGCCTAGAACCATCTCTTCTTCATTTTCTTCAAGAAATCCTTGGTGATAGGGAAGCCGGAGGCATCACCTATTACGGAGTCGGTATGGCAGAAGGGGCATTCGGCTGTAGGCGGCTCATCAGGGAGGTAATCCGTGATTTCGGATGGCGAGAAGATTTCGCCGCAGAAGAAACAGCCGCACTTTTCTGACTTCTCTATCTGTTCCTTGTTGCTGAAGCTGCAATCGTGAGCCTGGCGGAAGATCCTGTCTTTCTCCTCCTCTTCTTTCTGCTTTTTCTCAGCCTTTTCCAAATACCCCTTGAATCGTCTCTGAAGATAGAGCGGCACATGATAGTGAGGGGCGAAGACATACAGCGACGGAACGTGGTCGTGGTATTCGTAGCCGGGACCATCTATCACGGTATAGCTGTCATCCGTTTCATCGTATGGCAGTTCATCCAATCCCCTTTTATCCTTGACAGCCTGGTTTCTCTCCCAGATCCATTCGGTGGTAAGCGGAGTTCCGACAACGATGGCAAGTTTCACCTCATCGCCACGATATACTTCCACGATGTCACCTTTTTGGAATCTAATCTGTTCTGCGCTTCTGCCTCTGAAGGTCTCGTCGGAATGTCGGTTGTATGCTGGCGAATCGCAGACTCCGGGATAGTAGATGCTGAAACCCGAACAGCAGTAAGACTGGTCTATCAGTTTTCCCTCTCCGTCATACACTCTTTCAGAAAGACATTCGCGGTCGTAGTGCAACAGTCCCATAGGAACCTCCGAGATATAATAGCAGAAGGTATCCAGCGGATAGTCGTCTTCCTCCTTCATCTTCTTGCGGTAAAGGACATCCTGGTGCATCAGTCTCTCTGCCTCCTCCAAAGTTGTGGTGAAGGCTTGCGGACAATAGGTGTTCACCTTGTATTTCGGATAATGTGAACGCTTTTTCTCCTCCAGCTCTTCTGTTTCTAATACTTCGAGCTTGAAGATGGCAGGAACATCCCGATGCTGTGGATGTTCAGCCAATTGCTTGAATTCTTCGTATGTCAT
>ERZ780020.119-NODE-119-length-12307-cov-39.0291_pt1 | contig 12307 bp, 9 predicted proteins | sample MGYA00511865_ERZ780020 | MGnify/ENA primary metagenome ERZ780020 (study PRJEB29588, sample SAMEA2163271) | human gut metagenome | biome: human gut; feature: human-associated habitat; material: faeces | place: Denmark | collected 2008/2010 ...
ATTATAATAGTATTATAATAATAAAATTATAATTACCTTTGTAAATTGACAATCAGAAAGATACAAACAATTGAAATATAAAAACAAAGAATGATATGATACAGCAAGTAGAATTTTCATTGCGTCCGCTTCCTCGCGGTTTTCACCTCGTAACCAACGAGGTGATGAGGAACCTGCCAGCGCTGCCTAAGACAGGGATTCTGAATCTCTTCGTAAGACATACCAGTTGCGGATTGTCGCTGAACGAGAACTTCGACCCAGATGTGAGACATGACTTGAAGGGTATCTTCGAAAGACTGGTTCCGGATGGCGACCCAAGATACCTGCACCAGGATGAAGGACCGACGGATATGTCGGCCCATGCCAAATCGAGCATGGTGGGTGTATCACTCACCATTCCCATTACCAACGGCAGATTAAACCTCGGAACATGGCAGGGGATCTACCTCTGTGAATTCAGAGAGGGAGGCGGAAGCCGACACCTCATCGCAACGATTATCGGGGAATAAATAACCGTTGCGACGAATCGAAGACGCCTCTATTTCCTGGATGAATCGGAGGCGTCTTTATCAATTTCACGGAAAAGGCCGAAGTATCTCTTGCATACCCAGACGATGCCGACAACCATTGCTATGACGAGGATTCCTCTTAAAATTCCACTTAATATCTTTGGCATACAATCCCAAATAGGCAGAAGATGCATCGCAAAACCTAAAAACGCCGTCAATACCCACACACCGATGGTCAAGAGTTTCTCGTTTTTGATAACTGGCTCAGGATCCTCTACTTCTACCAGATTTCTCAACTGGTATATCTTATAAAAAAAGAATACACCATTCAGACATAAAAGAACACAGCAAGCTACCATTCCTCCAAAAAACAGATCCTCGTTATCTATCAAATCAACACAACTAATCCATAGAAAGAAGAGAGATAATCCTACAGAAGCAAAGCGACTGCTGAGAGAAAGATAATATACCTGTCGGGCATTAACTATCTTGACGAAAGGCAAATCAATGGCTGTGGGATGATAGCTATGACGCAAGTTTTGAACTGAAAAAAGTGTACCTACCGCAGCTATGACAATATACAGAAACCAATCATCAGATGTGGCATGAATGATGTTTCTGATGGTGAGCAGCCACATGGCAAGAACCAGGATTCCTACAATAAATTCAAAGACCCTGGCACTTGTAGAACGGTAAATCTTGACTTGCGCAAAGATGCCAGCTGGCTCTTCTTCATCACCATTCTTGAATAAATCAAGCACAAAATTAAATATTTTATTCTTCATCTTTCTTCTTCTCTTCTATTAGATTTGATTCATCTTCTTCCTTTGATTTCTTTGATGCAGCCTTCTTTTTCTTAGGCAGTCTGCCAGCCTTGCGCAGTGCTTCGGCGATGATCCATTGCAGCTGGCCGTTGGTTGAGCGGAACTCATCCTCCGCCCACGCTTCAATGGCACTCATCGTTTCCGAATCAATGCGCAATATAAAACTCTTCGCATTTGTTTCCTTTTTAGCCATACTTTTTAAATGCATGAACTTTCATGGCATGCTTCATCCACTTACAAAAGTTCTATTAATGATTCAATGTTCCCGTATTTACTACAGGCTGGGCAGTATCATCGCCACAGAGCACTACGAGCAGATTGCTGACCATGGCAGCCTTCTTGTCGTCATCAAGCTCTACCACATCTTCATCGCTCAACTTCTGCAATGCCATCTTCACCATCGACACGGCACCCTCTACGATCTTCTCTCTAGCAGAAATGATGGCTGAAGCCTGCTGGCGACGAAGCATCACGGCTGCTATCTCCGGCGCATAAGCCAGATAGTTGATACGAGCCTCTACTACCTCGATACCTGCCATTGCCAATCGCTCATCAATGCGAGCCTCCAACTCCTTATTGATTTCATCACTTCCATCTCGAAGCGTAATCTGATTCGACTTTTCCCCCTCGTCATCATCGTAAGCATACTGTCCGGCTACCTGTCGGAGAGCAGCATCTGCCTGAATCTGGACAAAGCGGTCCAGCATGTTCATGATCTGTGCAGCAGAAGCACCGATGCCTGCCTGACCCGTAGAACCCTCAGCCATGGTCTGAGTATCAATCTCGAAGATAGCCTTGTAGGTATCCTTCAGTTTCCATACCAGCACCATACCAATCATAATCGGATTACCCGTCTTGTCATTCACCTTGATAGGTTCGGCATCGAGGTTGCGCACACGAAGCGAAAGCTTCTTCTGACTGATAAACGGATTCAGCCAATAGTAACCCGGCTCTGTAAAAGTGCCACGATATTTACCGAAGAAAAGCAACACGCGAGCCTGACCCGGCTCTACCAGGATGAAACCGCAGACGCAGATGATGCTCAGGATGAGAAGCAGTACGCTACAAACACCACATACATTTGTCAGCCAGTCCTCTTGCGAAACACAGGCAAATATAAACAAGCCAACTCCAGCCAAAAAGCCGATGATGTTTAATACTAACATCAGGATGCCATTCAAGGTCTTTCCCTGATACGTAAATTCCTTATTCTCCATAATTTTACTTTATTTATTACGTTATTAATGTTGATATCATTTTGATATCGCAAATATACGGTATTAAAATGATATCACAAGGGCAGAAGATAAAGATTTCAAATACTTTAACAGAAAAAGGTCGTTGGGACGATACCCAACGACCTTTTCCCAAATTTTCATCTATTTATATATAGAAATATTATTCTATCACTTCCATTTCTTCCTCTTCTATTTCTTCCTTGATCTCCTTCTCTTTCTTTCCGAAATTAGGATCAATCTTCAGGAAAGCAGTAACCAGGAAGGTGATGGCGCAACATGCCATCACGATGATGAAGAACATGCGGTAACCTACCATATCCTTCAGATATCCAGAAACCATGCCCGGCAGCATCAATCCGAGATAGGAGATGCCCGTACAGATGGAATAATGGGAGGTTTTGAACTTTCCCTGACTGTAGAACAGCATGTAGAGGGTAAGAACCGTGAAGCCCAGACCATAACCCAACTGCTCGACAAAAAGACAGCTGGAAACCACGATGAGGTTGCTGTTAAGCGAGTAACTCAGATAGATGTAAACCACATCAGGCAAGGTGATGGCGCAAACCAGAGGCCAGAGCCATTTCTTCATTCCATCCCTGCTCACCAGAATTCCACCAAGAATTCCACCCAGCAGTAAACCTATCAATCCCACAGTACCATTGGCAAAACCATATTCCTGAGGTGACAGTCCCAGTCCACCCTGCGAATTAGGACGGAGGATGAAGGTCTTGGTCATGGTGTTCAGAAGCGCTTCAGGGAATCGGTAGAGTAAGAGAAAGAGCATCACACAGACGGTTTCACCCAATCCGAACTTCACGAAGAAGGTGCGGAACATGTTCTTCAGTTCATGAGCCACTTCACCCACCGTTCTGTCGGTCTGCACATCATCCTTCGGGCGAGGCATGAAGCGGCTGTGGTAGAGCCACAAACCGATGAAGATACCTGCCAGTCCGTAAAAGATAAGCGCCCATGAGAAGCGAATCTGGTTGCGGAAGAGAACCTGAAGCACACCTGCCAGCATCACCAGAAAACCATTCACAAAGATGATGGCGAGGCGGTAGAAGGTATTTCGCAAGCCTACAAACTTAGTCTGCGTATGTTCATCCAGCTCAATCATGTAGAAACCATCTGCAGAAATGTCGTGGGTAGCACTACAGAAGGCGATGAGGAAGAAGAAGCACATCGTTGCCTGGAACCAGAAGGCGGTAGGCAGCGAGAAGGCGATGCCAGCAAGGGCAGCTCCAATGAGTGCCTGCATGGTGAGCACCCACCAGCGCTTAGTCTTCAGCAAATCTATGAACGGACTCCACAAGGGCTTGATGACCCAGGGCAGGGCGAGCCATCCGGTATAGAGACCCACCTCAGCATCGGTCAGCCCCAACTGCATGTACATCACCACAGAGAGGGCGGTTACGATGACGTTGGGGAGTCCTTCTGCAAAATAGAGGGTCGGAATCCATGCCCATGGACTCCGACTGTTTTTCTTAGTTACCATTTTACATCACTATTTATAAAGTTTCTTGATTTCAGCACCCTGATAGTAGTGCAGCAGGATGGCATCATAATGATAACCCTGCTCGCCCATCACGGCAGCACCAATCTGGCAGAGACCTACTCCATGCCCCCAACCGGCTCCGATGAGTTCGAAACGCTGAGGCACTCCCTGTTCATCCTTATCATATTTATCCACCACGAAGGCTGAACTCAGCAGATGACTGTCGCTCAGCGTACGGCGGATTTCGAGTTCCTTACCGATGGTAAAGATCTTCTCTGTTCCGATGATCTGGAGCTTGCTGATTCTTCCACTCTTTCCGCGCTCCACGGCCTTCATGTCTAGGATGGCACCCAGGTCCATCTTCAGTTTGTCGGCGATGAGCTGCTGCAACTTCTCCTGGCTGAGCGTTTCCTTCCAGCGGTAGAAATTGACGGTTTCCTGATCATAGTCGTTGAGCACTTCTGACAGGATTTTCTTGTCCTGCGTGTTGCAGAAAGCTGGCGGATTGAAGCGGATCCATTTCTCAGCCTCCTCCTCATTGGTCAGATTAGGCAGTGTATGTTCCACGCCCAGGGCAATGTCGCGAACCGCCGTGAGATAAGTCTTCGGCGTGTCCTCCCAGCAATACTGGAATTCCTCGGTGATTCCGCCGCAGCATTTCGAGAATCTTGCATCGCAGATTTCTTCGCCGTCCATCAGAATCTGTCCCTTGGTCTGGCGGATGGCTTCAGCTACATGGGGCGATGTTTCCTTGGTGATACCCTGGTAGCGCTGGCAGTGGTCGTCGGCACATACATCAAAGAGGGTGTGGTCTTCGCGGTCGTACCAGCGGATGAGCGTATCTTCCTTCTTGGTGAAGGAGAAGAAGTTGTTGCCGCTTTCAGCCACCTCTCGGCGCTTCTTCATCTGTGCCAGGAGCCATGAACGGGAGATGACGGCGTGCGCCTTCAGGAGTTCGAGACTCGAAGTGGCACTCATTTCACTGCTGATGACGCTCTCCAGATATTTCTCTACAGGCAACTCATTGATTGCCACAATCTTATCCGATTCTACCACAAAGCGGAGCGTGCCCAGGAAGGTTTGGGTTTCCTTGCGTTCCCAGTGGAAGTTGACACCGATGGTTACGTCGCTCAGCGAAAACGAGGCGTCGGCACTCTGCGGATGGAAGGTGAGCTGGCTGTACTGGTTGCCGTTCCAGAGCACACCGCCCTCTGAGAATTCTACCACCTGTTCGCCCAGCACCTTTTCGCCCTTGGCAAGATAAGGTTTGTTGAGCGAGAAATGAATCTTCTGCGCACTCACGATGCCCACCGTTACGTCGGGCTGCTTACCTTTATTATATAAGGTGGAAGAGGCTTCGGCTGCATCCTCGGCATCCTTAGATGCCTTCAGTTTGGCGATGATAGCGTTCATCTTTTCTTCCGAAACGCCACATTCCTGCAGCAGCGAGAGGGCTTTCTCCTCGGTCAGCTTTCGGAAATCTTCCTCACGAGGGGTGATGATGAGTCCGCTCATATCCAGTGCTCCCGGCGAAACCACAAACTGGGCGTCGCCTTCGGCAAAATAGGCTTCCGGACGGTGCTTTTCTCTCGGAATGACCACGCTGATGAATTCCTCGCCCTTGCGCCAGGAGATGATGTTCATCATCGGTTCGGTTTCGTCGCCACGCTGAGGCATTGCCTTGTAGAGACGGCGGAAGAGGGCCTCATCGCTCTCAGCACTCTTCGAGATGATGACGAAGGCGGGAACGATGAAGTCGCGAACCACTGAGATTTTCTCCTCATCATTGAGAGAGATGATGTCGGTCAGGTTGCGGGAGAGACGCTGCCAGTTGGTCTGAAGAGGAAGGATGCCGTTGGTTCCTGCCTGGAAATGAAGATGGTCTGGAGCCGATGCACCACACTTCGGACCGTTGTAGAACACCATCAGGTCGCTGTGCAGACTGATGAAGCGGTGCATCTCGCCGTAATTCTTGTAGATGAGCTGAGGCTGATGCTTGCGTGCCGGAATGGTGAAGTGGACTGGCAGAATCGGGAACGGATTCACCAGAAGATGGAATTTCTCGTCTATCTGCTTCGACATCTGTTCCTTAGGACGGTTCTTGTCGCAAAGGAAACAAGGGCGCTCGCCCAGGGTTTTCTTATCTATCTTGGCGCCCGTACTTACGATGCGGGCTGGGTTCCACTGCAGTTTCAGCTGGTCGGAGAACTGGCGGGTTTCTACATGCTTGAGGTCGCGGAAGCGGTGGCGCGCATCGGTCCAAACCTCCAGCTGACGGTTGAAGAAACGCGAGATGCTGCTGTCTTCCATAATGTCGGCCTTGCCCTGCAGCAGGTGCTGGCGTGCCTTCAGTTCCATGGTGCGCAGGCGGTCCTTATACAGGTTGTTGGCGTTCACCTTCTCTACGCTGAGGGCTGCATCGCTGTTACCTCCCCAGCGGCGGCAGAGGTAGAGTTCGTCGTAGATTCTACCGATGCGATAACGGCGCGAAAATGCCAAGCCGAGCGCATAATCCTCACCATACGAGGTGTTAGGAAACTGGATCTGTCTGACCAGCGGAGTAAAGAAGGCGCGCGGAGCACCTAATCCGTTGATACGCAGCGCATTGTTGCATCCGTTTTCATCGGTCCACTCCTTGTGGTCTATCAGTCCCGGTGGCAGGGTGTTGAGGTCGAAGTCGCACATGCGGTACGAGCCGATAATCATGGCTGCCTTCTGCTTGTAGAAGGCATCTACTATCTTCTGAAGTGTCTTTGGTGAAGAATAGAGGTCATCGCTGTCAAGCTGTACAGCAAACTTTCCGCAGAAACTGCTGTTGATGGCTTCGTTCCAGCATCCGCCTATTCCCAGGTCGGTTCTCTCCGGCACAATCTGTATCAGGTTGTCGACTTTAAGTTCATCCAGTATTTCGCCGGTGCGGTCGGTAGAATGGTTGTTTACCACAATGACGTTAAACTTGAAGCTTGCCTTCTGTCCCAGCGCACTCTTCACGGCATCAGTCACCGTCTTTTCACGGTTGAAGACGGGGATGATGACAGATGCCTCGTATTCAAAATCCTGCTCACCGAAGTCGGGCTGGCGGTAGAAGGTGGTGTCTATCAGGGCGCCCACCTTGCCCAAATGCTGGGTGCATGCCTTTTCCATCTCAATCTGCACCTCGCGGTTGCGCGGGTTTACATAGTCAAACTGCTTCTCGCCGCTCTTACGGGTGTCGAGTTCGGCTTCTGAATAGAGGAATTCGTTGAGATGGAAGATTTCGCCCACGCGGCTCAGATAGAGACGGAGGTCGTAGAGGGCGGCAAACTGATACTCTTCGCGGTCGGGGTGGGCGATGTAGTCGGCCAGCGCCTGTGCCTTGATGCACCAGAGGCTTCCAAAGTCGAAGTCATCTCGCAAAGAACCTGACTGGTAGTCAATTACCGGATGTTTCTCCATTTTGCCTTCCACCATCTTGTAGTGGTCGGCGTAAACCATGACGGCATCCGTATCATCTGCCACTCTGAGGAATCGCTCCAGCGTGTTGTTTCCCCATCCTATGGTGGTGTGGCGGGTACAGATCATCACGTAGTCGGCATCTGTATTTTCAGCGATGCTGACAATGGTGTTACTGCTTTCCAGGCGGTCGGTGATGACAAACGTACATCCTTCGGGCACCTGATGATGAGCGGCAAAATCAGCACTCACCAGGAAGTGGATATGCTGTACTGTCTTGTACTCATGAAGCACCGACAAGGCATTCTGCGCATCGTCGATGTATTCGCAAGGCAAGAAAAGGTCTATTTTTTCTCTCATTTTCTTACGTTATTTTTGTTCACTTCAGCCCTTTTCGGGGGGCTAAATCTGTGTTTTTTATCTTTATTTTATCTTATTATATTAAAATATGTGGCAAAGATACTAATTTTTCGGCAAAAAACACTATCTTTGCAGTATGAATAATGAAAAAAAATATCTTTTGGGCCTTACACTTACCGAATTGAAGCAGGTGGCAAAGGACTTAGGCATGCCCGCCTTCACCGGTGGGCAGATGGCGAAGTGGCTCTATGAGCAGCATGTGAAGAGCATTGATGAGATGACCAACATCTCGAAGGCGAACCGTGCCAAACTCGCTGCCGAATACGAAATAGGATGCTTCGGATATTCCGATGCACAACATTCGGTGGATGGTACCATCAAGTACCTCTTCCCTACCCGAAGCGGCAAATTTGTCGAGACGGTTTACATCCCCGACAAAGACCGCGCCACGCTGTGCGTTTCTTCGCAGGTGGGATGCAAGATGAACTGCCTGTTCTGCCAGACCGGCAAGCAGGGGTTTGAGGGCAGCTTGCCTGCAGGCGACATTCTGAACCAGGTTTACTCGCTGCCGGAGGTGGACAAGCTTACCAACATCGTGTTCATGGGTCAGGGCGAGCCGATGGATAATCTCGACAATGTGCTGCGCGCCACAGAGATTCTCACCGCCGCCTACGGCTGGGCATGGAGCCCGAAGCGCATCACGGTAAGTTCGGTGGGCGTGAAGAACAAGCTGAAGCGGTTCCTGGAAGAGAGCGACTGCCATGTGGCCATCAGCATGCACGACCCTATCCCTTCTGAGCGCGCTGAACTGATGCCTGCCGAAAGGGGCATGGGCATTGAGCAGGTAGTAGAACTGCTGAGGAACTATGATTTCTCTCATCAACGCCGCCTGAGTTTCGAATACATCGTCTTTAAGGGCGTAAACGACAGTATGCAGCATGCCAAGGCCATCATCAAGCTGGTGAAGGGACTTGACTGCCGCTTCAACCTGATTCGTTTCCACCAAATTCCAGACATTCCTCTGCAAGGTGTGGATGATGAGAAGATGGAGCAGTTCCGTGATTACCTCACCCAGCATGGTGTCTTCACCACCATCCGTGCCAGCCGCGGCCAGGACATCTACGCCGCCTGCGGTCTGCTCAGCACCTCGAAGAAAATCGGAGAAATCCGTGAGCACGAGGATGAAGAGAAGATGAATAAGTAAGGAAAGGTGGGGGAAAAATGGTTAGAGAATCTTTAAAGATCCTACTTGCCGGCTGTCTTTTGTTCCTTTTTCTGGCAAGTTGCAGCCCGGGAGGAGGAAGAAACAGAAAACTGCCCAAAAGCACAGGACAGCCTTACGAGGTGGTACTCAAGGGAGATACCGACAGCATCGTTACGAAGATACTGACGGAAGAGGTGCCAGCCCTGCCCCAACCCGAACCGCTCTGCCGGCTCCTCCAGGTCCAGGTTAAGAAGGGCAAAATCCACGACAGCTACCTGCTCGTAAGAACTCGCATCGTAGTGAACATCCCGGCAGCGGAATTCTCAGTCAGGCTGAGCCGCAACGAGAATGCTTCACCGCAGACCGTCATCCGCATCTCTGCCCGCTCACTGCAACAACTCAGAGAGAAACTCAACCCCGAGAAACTGCGCCAGCTCGTAGATGAGACTGAACTGGAGCACCTCGCCTCCATCATCTCCACCAACCCGAGCAAGCAGAACCGCGAGATGCAGCAGCTGGTAAAGAAGAACTTCGGCATCAGCATGATCATCCCTGCCGAAATGCAAGCAAGCAAGAAGGCGAAGAACTTCATTTGGATCTCAAACAACGCCAGCTCGGGCATGAAGAACCTGCTCGTAATGAAAGTGAAGAGTGAAGAACGAAGAGTGAAAAATTCAGATGCTTTTTCACCTCAAGAGAAGCAGCAGATTGATAGCATTCTCCGAACCAATATGCCCGGCGAAACCGATAGCATGTACATGATAATCCCGGTCCTTTCAGAAAAAGGACTCTGGGAGATGAAGGGCGACGCCATGGGAGGCCCCTACGTGATGAGGCGCATCCGCCTGAGAAAAACGGGGGATGAAATCATCATCATCGGCTTCGTCTATGCGCCCGAAATGAAAAAGAAAATATTAATCAAGCAGCTAGAAGCTGCGATTTCTACTATAAAATAAAACGATAAATGGACAGCAAAAAAATTAGAGTGGCCATCACTCACGGAGATACCAACGGTATCGGATACGAACTCATTTTTAAGGCATTCAGTGAGCCAGAGATGTTGGAGTATTGTACCCCTATCATCTACGGTTCGCCTAAAGTGGCAGCTTATTACCGCAAGGCGATGAATCTGCCAGCCCAGTTCTCCATCATCCAGAAAGCAGAAGATGCTGAAGACGGAAGAATCAACCTCCTGCCAGCCGTAGACGAGGAGGTAAAGGTTGACATGGGCATGCCTACTCAGGAATCGGGTACGGCAGCCATCAAGGCACTTGACCGAGCCATGACCGACTACCGCGACGAGCTCTTCGACGTGCTCGTTACCGCACCGGTAAACAACCAGAACGCACAATTTGAGGGCTTCCAGTTCAAGGGCCACAAGGAATACATAGAAACTTGCCTGGGCGAAGGTGCCAAAGGCCTTTCCATCCTCTGCGGCGGCGACCTTCGCATCGCATCCGTAACCGGAAAGACTCCGCTCAAGGACGTGCCGGCAGCTATCACCCAGGAGCTCATCATCGAGAAGGTGAAGCAGATGCACACATCACTGAAGCGAGACTTCATGATTACCAACCCGCGCATCGCCGTGCTCGCCCTGAATCCTAGCAACAACGGTGAGGAGAGCTGCGGACCAGAGGAAGCCAGCATCATCATCCCAGCCATTGACCAGCTTGCCGAGCAGAAAATACAAGCTTTTGGTCCTTACCCTGCTGACGAGTTCTTCGGCAACGGCCATTTCGTAGAGTTCGACGGCATCATGACCATGTATCATGATCAGGCTACTACCCCGTTCCATTCTCTCTACACCGAGGATGGCGTACTCTTTACTGCCGGTCTGCCACTCGTGCACACCGCCGCCAACACCACTCCTAGCTACAGCATCACGGGCTGCAACGAAGCCGATGCAATCTCCTTCCGCCATGCCATCTACTTGGCGCTGGATGCCTTCTGCAACCGCGAAGACTATGATGAGGCCTACGAGAATCCACTGCCTAAACTCTACCACGAGAAGCGTGACGAGAGTGAGAAGGTAAGATTCTCCATCCCTAAGAAAAAGGGATAAGAGAAAGATTCCCTATTCCCGAGAAAAAGCGGAATAAAGAAAGATTTGGGAGGGAAGATGACGCAAAAAAGGCTAATCTGCCCTATAATCAGACCTCCCGAACGTTAAAATTAAAAAAAAATGCAGATAATTCAGAAAAAATGAGTAATTTTGGCAGCTAAATGGATACTTCCGAACTACAAAAGATAAAACAACGCTACAATATCGTCGGTAACAGCGACGGATTGAACCATGCGCTCGACGTAGCCCTACAGGTAGCGCCGACCGATCTCTCCGTGCTCATCATCGGCGAGAGCGGTGTGGGTAAGGAAATCATTCCAAGGGTGATTCACGACAATTCGCCACGCCGCAGAGAGAAATATTTCGCCATCAACTGTGGAAGCATTCCGGAAGGAACCATTGACAGCGAACTCTTCGGACATGAGAAGGGTTCCTTCACTGGAGCCATAGGCGAAAGCGAAGGATACTTCGGTATTGCCAACAAGGGTACCATCTTCCTTGACGAGGTGGGCGAACTCCCGATACAGACGCAGGCAAGACTGCTGCGCGTGCTCGAAACGGGAGAATACATCCGCGTGGGTGGAACTGAGATAAGGAAAACGGATGTCCGCATCGTGGCAGCCACCAACGTAAACATGCGCAAGGCTGTGAGCGAAGGCCGCTTTCGCGAGGACCTCTACTACCGCCTCAACACTATCCCGATACAGATGCCTGCATTGAGAGAGCGTGGAGACGACATCCTCCTGCTCTTCCGCCTCTTCGCCATGCAGATGGCCGAAAAATACCGTCTGCCTAAGATTTCACTCTCAGATGAGGCCAAGCAGATCATGCTGAAATACAAGTGGCCGGGAAATGTGAGACAGCTCAAGAACATTACCGAACAGATGTCAGTGCTAAGCCGGGAAAGAGAAATCGATGCACAGACTCTCACCCAGTTTATTCCGAGAGATGAGGAGTCTACACAGCTCGCCACCATACAGAAGGATGGCAAGGACGACCATAGCTACGCCAGCGAGCGCGAACTGCTATACAAAATTCTCTACGAACTGAGGGGCAACGTGAGCGACCTGAGACGAGAGATGAACAGCCTGCGCAAGCAACTCGATGAGGCCCGCCAGTTGGGCGGTACAGGCGGATATGTTTCTCCGGTTCAGCCGAATACCCAGGTAGCTCCAGTATCATC
>ERZ780020.124-NODE-124-length-11972-cov-44.7555_pt1 | contig 11972 bp, 9 predicted proteins | sample MGYA00511865_ERZ780020 | MGnify/ENA primary metagenome ERZ780020 (study PRJEB29588, sample SAMEA2163271) | human gut metagenome | biome: human gut; feature: human-associated habitat; material: faeces | place: Denmark | collected 2008/2010 ...
GAAAGAAAAAGTAAATAATGAAAAGAATGAAAAAAGGATTGCGGCTATTGGCTGTGGCAGGACTCATGGTGTTCTCGCTGAGCAGTTTTATGCCCGCTAAAAATGTATTCACGGCAGCCGAACAGCAGCAGGTGAGTATTGCAACACCCGGTCTCTTTGCCCAGAGTCAGGCATTTAATGTAGACTTTGAGATATTCCGTGCTAAGGAATATTCCTTCCCGCTTCCTGTGGGCAAAGCAACCCTTCTGAACAATCATGTGTTGCGTATCTCTACCTCTAAAGGCGATGCTGTCAAGGCGATGCTCGAAGGTTATGTGCGACTTTCCAGAAAGTCGGAATCAATGGGTAATGTCATCGTGGTGCGCCACGATTGCGGTCTGGAAACCGTTTATGCCAACAATGCCGAGAACCTGGTTAAGGTTGGACAGCATGTGGATGCCGGACAGACGATTGCCATTGTAGGCTCTAAGGAGGGGGAAACTTATTGCGACTTCTCTATCATGGTGAATGGCGGTAGGTTGAATCCGGAAACTTTCGTAGAGTTGAAATCGCATAAGTTGCGCCGCCAGACCGTGCAGTTCCGCAAGCATGGTGCCCGTGTCATTGCTTCGGTTATCGGTGGCAAGGATTCTTCTGTAGGAAGAAATGCTGAGGCTGACAAGGAGGCATCTGGCAAGAAAAAGGGTGGAATAGGAGATGGAATGACGCTCGACCCTGATGAGGTTAATGATCCGTTTACCATTACCAATACTTTCGAGCTTGATTTGGAGAAGATAGAAAAGACAGCCTGGGCTTATCCTTTGCCGGGTGCCAAGGTAATCAGTCCTTATGGTGGCAAGCGCCGTCATTCGGGGGTTGACCTCAAGACGTGCCCGAATGATGAGATTGTGGCAGCCTTTGACGGTACGGTTGTTGCATCAGGACCCTTCTATGGCTACGGAAACTGCATCCGTATCAAGCATGCTTATGGTTTCGAGACGCTCTACAGTCACCAGAGTAGGAACAAGGTGAAGAAGGGCGATAAGGTAAAGGCTGGTCAGGTAATCGGTTTGACGGGCCGTACCGGTAGGGCTACAACAGAGCACCTCCATTTCGAGGTTAACTTTGGCGGTAGACGACTGGATCCAGCTATCATTTATGACCACGCCAAGCATCAATTGAAGCCTGTAACCCTTCATCTAACGAAGGGCAGGGGCGTAAAGAGTGTAAAGAACCAGTAACCGTTTAAGAAGAACAGCCCACTGGCAATACGCTTGCTAGTGGGCTGTCTTACTTATACCAGTATGCTGTCTTTCGCTTGCCAGTACTCTATTCATGTTTTCCATTATCAGAAAACAGTTCGCCCGTGCGCTGTTATTATACAGCACACGGGCGAAACATTTATTTATGATAGAGAAGTATTATTTCTTCTTCTGGGATTTACGATTGGCTCTCTGCTGGCGATACTTTGCCTTCTGACGGGCAGAGCCACTACCGTGAGCACCCGTTATGTACTTTTTCTTCTTAGCTTTGGTCTTCACCTTGTCGTCGTCATCCTTCTTAGGACCACCGCCGCCCTTGAAGACCATACCGCCCATGATAATATCGTCAATGTCACTCATATACCTTAATTATATAATAAATTAGTGATGGAAGAGGCGAACGTGAGTAAACGCCATAGCGATGCCGTACTTGTCGCAGGTATCAATAACATGATCGTCACGGATACTACCGCCTGCTTCTGCTATGTATTCAACACCACTCTTATGAGCACGCTCAATATTGTCGCCGAATGGGAAGAAAGCATCACTACCTACAGATACACCCTTGTTCTGGGCAATCCAAGCCTTCTTCTCCTCGCGGGTCAATGGCTCAGGCTTCTCTGTAAAGAACTGCTCCCAAACGCCGTCCTGCAATACATCCTCCCACTCATCGGAGATATAGACATTGATGGTATTGTCGCGGTCGGCACGACGGATCTTCTCCTTAAAAGGCAGGTTCATCACCTTAGGACACTGGCGCAACCACCACTCATCAGCCTTAGAACCAGCCAGACGGGTACAGTGGATACGGCTCTGCTGGCCGGCACCGATACCGATAGCCTGACCATCCTTTACGTAGCATACAGAGTTACTCTGAGTATACTTCAGGGTGATGAGCGAGATAATCAGATCGCGCTTAGCCTCAGGAGTGAAAGTCTTGTTCTTGGTAGGAACATCCTCGAAGAGAGCAGGATCATCAAGCTTCACCTCGTTGCGTCCCTGTTCGAAGGTAACACCGAACACCTGCTTGCGCTCGATAGGAGCTGGCACATAGTCAGGATCAATCTTGATAACGCAGTAGGTACCCTTGCGCTTTTCCTTCAGAACCTCGATAGCCTCAGGAGTATAGCCAGGAGCAATGACACCATCGCTCACCTCACGCTTGATGAGGAGGGCTGTAGCCTCGTCGCATACATCGCTCAGCGCAACAAAGTCGCCATAAGAGCACATGCGGTCAGCGCCACGCGCACGAGCATAGGCACAAGCCAATGGAGAGAGCTCAAACTTGACATCATCAACAAAGTAAATCTTCTTCAATGTGTCGCTCAGAGGCAAGCCGATAGCTGCACCGGCAGGAGAAACGTGTTTGAAACTAGCGGCAGCAGGCATTCCTGTAGCAGCCTTGAGTTCCTTGACCAATTGCCAGGAATTGAAGGCATCCAGGAAGTTGATGTAGCCAGGACGGCCGTTGATCACTTCGATAGGAAGCTCCCTTCCGTCATCCATATAGATGCGAGAAGGTTTCTGATTTGGATTACATCCGTACTTAAGTGCTAATTCTTTCATCTTCTAAGAAATGTATTTTGGAATTTGGCGCAAAGTTACAAAAAATGATTGAGATATTGGACTTCTGTTTCGTAAAAAGCCCTAAAAAACAGCATTTTTATGATATAAAGCATTTTTTTTACCCCAAAACATAAAAAAGTCGGGAAAAATGTACTCTGTTTCATTCTTTTTCAGTACTTTTGCTCCCAGTTAGTAAATATGAGAGGGTTGTTATGAAACAGGATTTGAAAGTCCTTGCTGAACACATAGAAAAGAAGGTTGGCAAGGCACATGTTTTCCACAAAATGTGGGATGTATTGAAAGGGAAGGAGAAGCCTTCCCGCCAGACTTTGGACAAGTTGGCGCTGCTCGCCGGATTCCAGAGTTGGGATGATTTCCAAGGTGCTTTGCACGGCACGGAGGATGGGCTCGTGAATTATGATGCGGGCGAAAAATAAAAGAATGGAGCATGGTTGGTTTAGTAGGCAGCCATGATTTATTGAATTGTAAAGATAGTTGTTTTTCGGTATAAGATTGTAGATATAAAAAAGGGAACCCGGTCGTGAGACTGGATTCCCTTTATTTTTTTCTGATTAGGTCTCCTAAGAAAAATTATTCTGCACCCTTAGCTACAGTCTTCTTCTCAGCGATACGAGCCTTCTTACCAGTAAGCTTACGCAAGTAATACAACTTAGCGCGACGAACCTTACCACGCTTGTTCACCTCGATAGAATCGATAGCTGGTGACTCGATAGGGAAGATACGCTCAACACCTACAGTACCAGACATCTTGCGAACTGTGAAACGCTTCTTGTCACCATGACCAGAGATCTTGATAACAACACCACGATAGAGCTGGATACGCTCCTTAGTACCCTCGACGATTTTGTAAGCGACTGTGATAGTATCACCTGCCTTGAACTCAGGGAACTTCTTGCCGGTTGCAAATGCTTCTTCAGCAACTTTAATCAAATCCATTTTTTGTATAAAATTAAAAATTGTTTGTCGTTCCAACGCAACATGGACTTGGACAACACTTCTGCCCAGACAACAGCGGTTACGCCGAAAAGCGGGTGCAAAGTTACTACTTTTTCTTGTATCTCGCAAATTTTCAGACACTTTCTTTCTTTTTTCTCGCAGATTTAACTATTTTTCTTTCTGGTCAGCGTCTTTTCCCACAGATTTCACGGATTTCACAGATTTATTTTGTATTTTTGCACTCCAAAACATTAAGATAACAATAAATATGAAGAAAAAGAATGGTATGAAGGTGGCACTTGCATCAACGGTGATGCTGCTGATGGCAAGTCCGGCTTTCGCCCAGAAATACAAGGTGGCGAAGGTGGAAAGAACCCGAATATTGGTTGATCAGAAATGGGATGCACTGCCTGATGCTGAGGCTACCCGATTTATCGCTCCTTATAAGAGTAAGGTAGACAGTATCATGGGCCCTGTTGTAGGTCATATTGCTCATGATATGACCCGTCACCGTCCGGAGAGCAAACTCAGTAACTTGCTCTGTGACATCCTGGTATGGGGTGGCAAGCAGTTTGAAGAACAGCCTGTTTTTGCTGTTTACAATATGGGTGGCATCCGTTCTAATCTTGCTAGGGGTAAGGTTACTGTAGGCGATGTGAACGATATGGCTCCTTTCGAGAACAAAATCTGTTTCCTGACCCTGAAGGGCGATAAGGTTCTGGAACTCTTCCAGCAGATAGCTCATCGTGGCGGCGAAGGCTTGAGCCATGCTGTTAGAATGGTAATCACCAAGGATGGAAAACTGAAGAGCGTTACGCTGAACGGTGAACCAGTTGATCCGGAGAAGAATTACCGCGTTGCAACCCTCGATTATCTTGCCGAAGGTAATGACCAGCTCGTAGCCTTCAAGAGCGGAACCGATGTCTTTGCTCCTAAGCAGAAAGAGAACAATGTGCGCTACATCATCATGAATTATTTCCGTGAGATGCAGGCACAGGGCAAGATGGTGGAATCTAAGATTGAAGGTCGCTGCGTGGTAGAATAGTTAATAGTTTATAGTTGATAATTCTGATGAAACATACATTATTATATATAGGTCTGGCTCTGGCATCCTTTATGATGCAGCCGGCAGCCGTTCAGGCTAAAACAGGGAAAGAGGCAAAGGTAGTAAAGCAACTCGTAGTGCTCCATACCAACGATACGCATTCATGCGTGATGCCCATCAATCCGAATCTCGCAGATACGGCAACAGCCAATCGTGGCGGGTTTCTTCCTCCGGGGGGGGGGGGGGTGGCGATGATCAAGCAGGAGCGTAAGGCGAATCCCGACTTGCTGCTCTTTGACAGTGGCGATTTCTCGCAGGGTTCACCTTATTACTCTCTCTTCAAGGGAGATGTGGAAGTAGGACTGATGAACGAGATGAAATATGATGCTGCTACCATCGGAAACCATGAGTTTGATTTCGGAATAGACAACATGGTGCGCATCTTCAAGATGGCGAAGTTTCCTATCGTCTGCTCCAACTATGATTTCACCGGTACCGAACTGGCAAATGTCGTAAAGCCTTATACCATTATCAAGCGCAAGGGACTGAAGATTGGCGTTTTCGGCTTGTGTCCGGAACTTGCCGGCTTGGTGACCGAAGTCAACTATGGCTGCATCAAGTATCTCGATCCTATCGCCAAGGCAAAGGAAATGACAGAGATATTGAAGAAGAAAGAGAAGTGTGATGTCATCATCTGCATCTCCCACCTAGGCTGGAAGATAGATGGCATCGACGATTCCGAGGTAGCCCCAGCTACCCGTGACATCGACCTGATACTGGGCGGTCATAGCCATACCTACTTCAAGCAGTTGGAGTATCTGAACAATCTCGATGGCAAACCGGTGCCAATCGACCAGAACGGCAAGAGCGCTATCTGGGTAGGAAAAATGACATTGGATATTGTGAAGAATAAATAAAAAAAGAAGGTTGATACCAGGCAAAATGCGAGGTATCAACCTTTTCTTTAATTATCTATTCCTAAAACGTTAATCTTTTCTCAAATCCTTATTCCTTGTTGGAAGAAGCATAGAGACCGATGCAGGCACCGAGGAAGCCGCCGCTCTTCTGGGTGCTCAGGTTAGAGGCATCTACACCCTTGGCAAGAAGCTGCCAGTTGCCGCCTTCTTCAGCATAATAGAAATCATAATATCTGTCATGACCTTCTACCTTCAGCTTCAGCTTACCTCCCTTGATAGGAGCAGAGGCGATAGTTACGTTGTTCTTCTCGGCACGGGTCAGGGTAATCATCAGCTTGCCATTCTTCATGGTCTTACCCAATACGAAGTTGTGGTCTTCCTTCTGGAGAAGTGCCAAGCCTGCGATATCCTTGTCGTTGCGAGGAGTAAAGTTGATTTCTGTCTCAGCTGTGAAGGTGCCGTGCTGCTGACGTGCCCAGATGGCAGACATCGGCTCACGCTTGTAGATGTTGCCTGGCAGGAGATTGAACTTCAATTTGCCGTTTTCTACCTTGTAACAGTTAACGAAGTCGCGGAGGAACATCCAGCGTGGATTCAACTCTTTTAGACCCGCCTTATTGTTATCTACATCGAAGTTATCCACATAAGAGAAGTTGCCTGAGAACTCATTCTTTGCGGCAGGCTTCAAACCAGCCTTTTCTCCAACGGTAGAGATAGGAGTATTCTTGGCAAGAATCTCTGGCCATCCATTCTTCCAGGTTACCGGCAGGAGATAAGTATCGCGACCTGTGTTGTACATATCCTCTTCATAAGGACGGCAAGCCAGGAATACAGCCCACCAGTTACCCTTGCCATCTTCTACGATGTCGGCATGACCAGCACTTGAAACTGGGTCCTTGCGGTTAGGGTCGAGACCGGTACGCTGGGTAAGAATAGGGTTGTTAGGGCATTCCTCCCATGGTCCCATTGGATTCTTGGCACGCAGGATAACCTCGCTGTGCCATCCGCCTGTACCACCTTCGGCGCACATCAGATAATAGAACTTGCCCTTCTTGAAGAGGTGAGGACCCTCAATCCAGATAGGACGCGCCTCTACATGGGTTCCGCCACGCAGAATCTCCTTGAAGTCGCCCTTGATGCTGTCGCCCTTCACGTCGAATTCGAAGCAGCGGATAGCACGCTGACCCTCATAGTCGGCACCGCCAACTACCGGACCGTTATGCACGATATATCCCTTTCCGTTGTCATCGAAGAAGAAGCTAGGGTCGATGCCGTCAATCTTCTTCAGATAGATAGGCTCGCTCCAGCCTTTGGAAGGATCTTTTGATTTCACAAAGAAGTTGCCGGCTCCCACATTGGTGGTAATCATATAGAAGGTCTTGTTCTTCTTGTTATAGCTGATGGCTGGTGCGAAGATACCGGCTGATACCTGCTGGCCCTTCAATGGAACCTGTGATGTGCGGTCGAGGACATGACCGGCAGGCTGCCAGTTGACCAGGTCTTTACTGGTTGAGAGAGGCACACCTGGGAAGAAGGTAAACGAAGAGTTTACCAGATAGTAGGTGTCGCCTACGCGACAGAGTGATGGGTCTGGATAGAAACCAGCCAGTACCGGGTTGTAATACTGGTGAGTCTTGTCGATTTCAACATTGAAGCGAGCATCATTGCCCGCATACTTGAAATAGTCAAACTCAGCTGTCTGCGCCTGTGCAGCGGCTGCAAGCGTCAGGGAAAGCGATAAGATTGCAATTTTCTTCATTTTATTATTGGGTTTAAAATTACAGAATGAGTATCTGAACTCATGGCTGAAACATGTATTCAGAATTCTGCTGCAAAGTTACCGCTTTCCTTTTAAATATACCCCCACAGAATGTTACCAACACTTTGCGAGGCGTATCATAAACATCTCTATATGTAACAAATACTTTATTTTGGGAAACATCTGGCCTTTTCTGCAGTGAAAAGGCTAGATTTTCCGGTGTGCCTGCATATAATCGCGAGGCGAAGAGCCATAAAAGTTCTTGAACATGGTGCTGAAGCTGGCTGGGTTGGAGAAACCGCAGCTAAACATGATGTCTGTTATCGTCTTGTTAGAGTGGGTCAGCAACTTTTCGGCATATTGCAGACGGGTATTGCGGATGAAGGCATGTGGTGTCTGGTTGGTCAGCTCCTTCATTCGGCGGTGCAGATGCACACGGCTCAGTCCTACTTCGTGGGCAATCATATCCACACTCAGGTCCTCATTATCCATATTATCATTGATTACCTTCATCACCTGTTCCATCAGCTGGTCTTTTGGCGACAGGTCTTTTTCTATCGCGAGCTGCCTGTCGCTCTGGCTCTCGTTGCCCATAAACTTGTTTTTCAAAGTACGGCGCACGTTGAGCAGGTTGATGATGGTGCGGCGCAGAATGTCCATATTGAACGGCTTCACCACATAGGCATCGGCACCCGACTGCAAACCGGTCAGCTGGTCTTCCTCTCTGCTCATCGCTGTAAGCAGAATCACCGGAATGTGGTTGGTGTTCACATTGTTCTTAATCTTGGTACAGAGCGTATTGCCGTCCATCTCTGGCATCATGATGTCTGAGATAACGAGGCTTGGCTTCTGCTTGATAATCTCCGGCAGCGCCTCCTTTCCGTTGCAGAAGGTAAGGATATTGTAGGTTTCCTGTAGTTGGGTCTTCAGGAAATTACGTATTGCCTCATCGTCTTCTACCACAGCGATGGTGCTCTTTGCCTTGCTCTTGAAATCTTCTTCGGCGTCATTGGCTGTATCGGCAGCATTCTCTTCGTTTCCTTCCTCCATATTTTCTTCCAGTTCCTTGATGTCTTCAGTAGTCTGTGGCTCCGGTGCATCTATCATTTCTTCCGGTTTCAGATGCTCGTTGCCCAGAGGCAGCGTGATGAGGAACTGGCTTCCTTCCTTCCAGTCGGCTTCATCAAGTGTCTTGTTGTTGGCGGCTGTAATGGTTCCGTAGTGCAGTTCCACGAGTGAGCGCGTCAGGTCGAGACCGATTCCCGTACCTACATTCCGGTCATAAGAAGTGGTGGTACTCTGATAGAAGCGCTGGAAAATCGTTTCGAGCTTTTCCTCCTGAATGCCCTTGCCGCTGTCCTTGATGGCGATGCGGACATGATGAGGCGAGTGGGAGAGGGTGATACGGATTCTGCCGCCTGCAGGAGTAAACTTGAAGGCGTTTGACAGGACATTCATCAATACCTTGTCAAAGTTGTCGCGGTCTATCCATACCGGGAGGGCCTCGTCTTCGTGCTCAAAGGTGAATTGGATGCTCTTGGCTATCGCCTGCTGGCAGAAGAGTTTGTATTCATCGCCAATAAAGGCAACCATATCGGTTTCGCTCATGTGCATCACCATTTGTCCCTTGTCAATCTTTCTCAGGTCCATCATCTGGTTAATCAGGTGCAGGATTCGTTCCGAGTTCTTGCGCATCATATCGTAGATGCCCTGTCGGTGAGCGTCTTTGTCTTCCTTTATCAGCGTGAACAGCGGAGTGAGGATAAGGGTCAATGGGGTACGGATTTCGTGGCTGATGTTCATGAAGAACTTCAGTTTTGCTTCGCCCATCTCTTCCGCATGGATATGCTGCTGCAATATGAGCTGGTCTTCCATCTTGCGTTTGCGGTGCTTGATATAGAGCAGACAGAGCCCCAGGAAGGCAAGCAGATAGCAGAGTCTTGCCCAGATGCTGGCGTACCAGGCTGGGTGGACGATGATGGAGAACTCCTTGACAGGTGTTTCGTATCCGTTGCAGATGGCCTTGACACGGAACTTATAGGTACCTGCTGGCATATGTGAGAATGACAGTTCGTTCATGCCAGACTGTATGGTTCGCCAATCCTCACCATTGATGCTGTAGGCGTAACTGATCTGCTCTACATTATTATATGTAAGAGTAGACAGTTGGATGGTGAAGGTGTTGTCTTCATGAGATAAGGAGAACTTGTCGCTGTTGTAGGCGCCTTTGTCGGTGATAGTATAGATGCCCGATTCCATATCCGGGTATACAGGGTTGTTGCCAACAAGAAGTCCTGATATGGTAACTTTTGCCTGCCAAGGATGCTGTTTCACCTTGTCCGTATCAAACCAGTTGATACCGCCTGTTCCGCCCATCACCAGCATCTTTCCTCCCCAAAGTGTGCAGGCTGCTGCATCGCTGAACTCATTACTCTGTAAGCCATTGTCCGAGAAGTACTTGTTGATGGTACCTTTTTCTGTATCTACCTGGTTTAAGCCACAGGTAGTTCCTATCCAGATTCTGCCCTTGTAATCTTCTATGATGCTGGCTACGCTGTTGTTTGAAAGTCCAAGTTCTGTGTTATAAATCTTCGGATGAGCATATCCCTTCTTCGGATCATAGCAGATTGCGCCGTCTTCAGTGCCAAACCATACGCGGTTCTTGCTGTCCGAATAAACGCAATGTGAGAAACTGCCCTTGTTCAGACAGTTGACGCCACCGAAAGTGGAAGTCCAGCTATTCTTCTGCTGGTCATAGCAAGCCAGACCCACAGAAGTGGCTACGAAAACCCGCTTACCATCTTTTGAGATGCTAAGTTTTACGAGGAAATCATTAGGAATGCTGTTCTTTTTCAGGTTGTTGTCGGCACCATCTTGTTTTTTCCATTGCTTGATGCTTCCATCTGGAGAAAGGCGGAAAAGTCCTTCGCCCATGGTAGCAAACCATACATTGCCCTGCGGGTCTTCCTGGATATCGAAGATGCCCGCCTGGTTGCCAATGCCTAGGCTGAATGGATGGAAAGACCCCCCCGCATCTATAAATCCGATGCCGTCAGTATAGGTTCCTACCCATGTTCTGCCTTTCTTGTCTTTGCAGAGTGCCAGTACCGTGGTGTTGCTTAATAAATGGCTCTTGATACTACCGGTTTTTATGTCAAAGAGGTAAAGACCATCCTTGTCGGTGCCCACCCAGACTTGATTGCCCTGGTTGGCACACAGACTTGTGATGCTGTTTTCGCCTATCACGTTGCGGTTGCCCAAACGGTAGCCCATATAGTTGAAATCGCATTGAGCCTGCGACTGCATGAATACGCCCTTCTGGAGCATACTCACCCAGATGTTTCCCGTAGAATCTTCTATAATGCTGGTAATCTTGCTCTTGGCAAGATTTACTTCATGGCAGAACAGAGGATTATTTTGCAAGAATCCTGTTACAGGATTATACACGAAGATACCCATACCATCGCAACCGATAAACAAGCGCTGGTCGCGGCTGATATAGATGTTGTCAATAGGAAGATTGCCAATGCCGGCTATCTTGGTGAAGGCGGTTGAACCAGCCTTGAGAAGGTAAACACCTTCATTCTTGGTAGCAAGATAAATGTTGCCCTTGTCGTCTTGCCTGATATCTTGTGTGTTAAGTTGCTCTGTTCCCATGATGCGTGAAACAAGCTTGCCGTTCTTTTCTTTCCGTAACAGCTTTCCGTTTTCCAGGATAATCCAGAGCCTTTCTTGTTTGTCTTCCAGAATTTTATGTATGTATTTCAGGTTCTCCACTTCTCCTTTCATGGTGTAACAGGCGTTTGCATCTGTTTTCTTGGTCATGATGCCGTAACCGGAGGTAACGACAGCAATATCGCCATTGTGCAAACGGCTTACCTGAGTAACGTAAGTGTTTATAGGCTTATTTCTTGAATCGAGCATAGGTACGTTGCTGAATCTTTTACCATTAAGTATAAGTAGCGACTTGTTTGTTCCCAGCACAATACGCCCCTTTTCATCCTGTGTTATACAGTTGATATAGTTGCTGTTGAGCCCGTTACTGTTGTTGTAGGTTTTTCTGATGACCATAAAGTTATAGCCATCATAGATATTCAAGCCGTTACGGGTGGCAATCCAAATGAAACCATTTGAATCCTGGAACACCTGAGTGGCAAGGTTGCTCGAAAGCTGGTTGTCTGAATTGAAAAGTTTTCCTCGCTGCGCCATCATGTTCTGCGCAGTGAGACAGAAGATAAACATCAGTAAAAGACCGATGTATCTCATTGTTCTGAGGTTTGATTTCATGGAAATCATCATGATTCTTGGTTTCATTGTCTTTTTTGGCTTTTTTATATTCGTTTGCAAAAATACAAAATTAATGGGAGAATAATGCATGATAAGGTATGTTTTTTACGAGAATATATTAAAAAAGATGTTAAAATGTTACGTAGGGTAAAGATAATGTTACATGTGGTACGAGAGAAAAACTATTGGTTACTTATTAT
>ERZ780020.148-NODE-148-length-11052-cov-8.96381_pt1 | contig 11052 bp, 9 predicted proteins | sample MGYA00511865_ERZ780020 | MGnify/ENA primary metagenome ERZ780020 (study PRJEB29588, sample SAMEA2163271) | human gut metagenome | biome: human gut; feature: human-associated habitat; material: faeces | place: Denmark | collected 2008/2010 ...
GCATATTAAAGAAATAGCATATAGGATTATATTATCATTCATATTTTAAATTATTATCATTAGCAATGTATTGGCAACAATAGATTGCCAATACATTGCAGAAAATAAATTACTCAACTGTAGATTCAAACTGTCCAGGATGCTTATTATTCCATTGTTGATACAAATTTGTCAATCGCTTTTTTATATCTGATTTTGAACCACCAGCTTCTAATACAGGTAGAACAAATTCAAGCTCTGGAATAAAAGTAGCATTTCCATGCTGATTTAAACCTGGCATACAGGAATGTATATTGATAACATTACCTTTTGCGTCATTGCCTGAAAGTACATCTCCAAAATGGCTTATATTAACATTTACCGTTCCTGATTTCTCATAGGATATATAATTAGATTGATGTGGACCAATATTTATTGAATATTCCACAATTTTATCATTACCATAAGAAAAAGTCATATTGTCTTTATTAGCCAAATTACGAATTTCCGCAGAAACACTTTGCATATATCCACTTGCAAATGCACTACCTCTACTATGAGATATAATCTGCAACTGTTCAGTTATCACACCATCTTTAGCTGAGGATTTTAGTACAGCGTATATAGCAGCTGCATCTGCCTTTCCTTGAGCAATCCCAGCATTGTATCTCGTTGATGGCCAAAATCCTTTGTCCCCATCAACAAATTTGAATTGGCTATGGTTATATCCCGTTTTTTGTTTTACCATTTCTCGTAATCCTTTACTCCAATATGAAAAACTACCTCGTTCTGAATCATCACTGACGCGACCATTTATGAATATTGGGAAATATCCATTAGAATCAACCATTATATTTGGATTGTTCTTACAGAACGTATAAGGAGAATAACCCGGCGCAACAATCGCTGATTTATCTACACTAACCCACAAACTCAGTCTTGGATCATAGTACCTCGCCCCATAGTAATACAATCCCGTCTCCTCGTCGAATTCCTTCGCATTGAAGAGATAGGGCGTGTTCCATACGTTGTTGCGCTCTTCGATGAAGACTTCGCCAAAAGGTACATACTCTATGTGCTGCACCACCTCACCGTCAAGGTTGGTGATGTAACTACTGCTACCCAAATGGTCAGGGTGGTAGTAGAACTGCATCTTCTCGTATGCGTCCGGATCCTGGAAGTTATTCTTTGCAGCTCTCGACAAAGCTCGTGCCTGCGCAGCCTCCAAGCTGCCGTCATTGCAGCAGAAGCCCTTGCCATCGACATAGTCGTTGTTGTCTTCGCCATTGTATGGCACTGCAAAGGTAGCATAATTATCCTTAATGACCTGCAACTGCTGGGTATATTTTCCCTTATAATCAACAGACAAGCCATCAGTCTCGCTACCTGCATACTGGATGCGGCGTGGGTCTGAGCCGTAAGAGTCGAAGTCACCAATCTTGGAAACCACACGCTGACTACCGATGTAGATATGCTTGGTGTAACGTCCGCCTTGGTTGGCAACCAAATATGGACTTACATACAACGAGAACTTGGCGGTGTTCGTGCGACCTCCTGCAAACTCAGAGTTCACATAAACTTGGTCACTCTCACCTGATGTCTTCACCGTGCGCTCGCCATCTGCATCATACCAATAGTTGGTTACGAAGCCATTGTCATCAGAAGCAAGGAGTCTGTTCTCCTCATCCCATTTAAGCTTGCGCTCTGCGGTCTTCTCGTCAACCATGCCATCCTTCTTTGTACGGCTTGTGTTGACATAAACAAGATTACCGTTGGCATCATACTCATAGGCATGATTGTTGTTCACATTCTCGCTCTCCGAAGGCGTCTCCTCTGTGCGGTAGTTCACATCCTTCACATTGGCGAGTTGGAACTTCTTGCCTGTCTCTGTTCCATAGGTGTATGACAAATCATAGCCCACATTCAATGTACCGTTAAACTGCACATTGTTCTGCGTAAGGATCTGACGCTTCGAAGTGATACGGTGCATATTGTCGTAACCCATCGCAAGAGTGTAGCTTGCAGTCTTGTTGTCAGCACCAGTATAAGTACCTGTTGCGCTTACAAGACGGTAGAGGGCATCATATGTATAGGTATGCGCCATCTGTCCGCCAGCCTTGCCACTCTGTGGAACTGACGCACCGTTTACAACACTGAGCACATTACTTACAGCATCATAAGTATAAGCGTTATCCATAATGGTGTTGCCACCACTGTTCACGGTGAGGTTCTGCAATCTACGACGCTGTGGGTCGTAGGTGTAGAATGTCTCTGCACCGTTGCAATACTTCAAGTATGTGCGCTGCTCGAACTTGTCATAGCCAATCTTGCTCACATAGTCGTAGCCGTATGACTTGTAGCCATGAACCTTTTCAAGCTGACCACCGAGATTGTAAGAGTAAGTGATTTTCTCCTCATCAGGATAAATCATCTCCAACAGACGGTTGTGGCTGTCGTAAGTCCATTGCGTCACGTAGGTTGCTATCGCCTGGTTAGGCACAATCATCGTGCGGCGGGTCTTTGTCACCTCGCCCATCTTGCCATAGAAGTATTCGATGGCACCTGTTCCATCCTCACGGAGCATCAAGCGACCGATACGGTTCTGAGAGGCGTTGCGGCCACCATAATAATACTTCACGTTGTTCTCCGGATGGTCCGGGTAGTTGATACCTGTCAGACGCTGATAGTCGTAATCGTAGGTGATGAACTTTCCTTCCTTCGCAAGGTTGGCAGTCTGCTTGGTCAGCACATTGCCGAGCGCATCATAAGTGAAGCTGGTGATGCCGCTTGCAGGATGGTTCACCTCAGTACGGCGGTCACCCATGTCGTAGGTAGATGCCGTGACATTGCCCTCCGTGTCAGTGACACGAACAAGGCGCTGTATGCCGTCATACTCAAACGAGGTGGTAATCTCACCGTCAGGGCCGCTCTTCTGGATGGTCTTCAAGGTCTTGCCACTGCCATTGGTATGGGTAGCCTGAACATGGAAAATATTTCAAAGAAGCAAAAAGGATCATATCCTCTAATATTCCCGATTGAAGTTTAAGGCGGTTTATAGCCTTGTTTTAATGATACTTTCATATTGTTTTGCTTTTATGTTATACCTAAAGAACGACTGGATATTGAATTTATTGCATAGAATTGTAGTATTAATCAGAAAACGCACAATAATATGTCTATCAATGTTTTTCCATTGTCTCACCAAGCAGGGACTATTTGGCGACACGCATGTTCAAGTCATACATGCTTTTCCGCCAAAGGTGCGTCTCTGCAATCCTGCTCTCCATCCTGCTTCTGTCGCGCCATTCAAATAGGCCGATTACAATGGTACATCCTACTACGATGGTGGCTATCGTTATGCCTAATGCCATCCATTGGCAGACATGCCCGGTCTGTTTCTTGTGTTCCATTTTGTTGCTGATTTTTTATAATTCTACTACATTTTGATATGATTTAATTTGTTTGAACTGGCAAAGTTACGGTTGGAATGTCACAATCAAGAATTTTCGCAGCATTTATAACAACTTTTATGGAATAAAGACCTTTATGGGAATGCGATGAAGATGGAGAGGGTTGCAATCATACAATTGGGCATACAAAGACCTTTGTATAATATCTTATAAAAAGGGACTGTGCCATTTCACACAATCCCTTTTTGAAAGAATTTTAATTAGTCTATATTGACTTCAGCTTTATAGCTCTGATAAATTTCTCCTCTATTATTGTATTTAAATAGAAAAGCCGAAATAACAGGCGATCCATAAATGCCAACCATTTTATCTTTTGGTAGGATGTCGCATCTTATCATTCCTTTATATGGCTCCGAAAAATTTGCTATATACATACAAGAATCACAAGTTTCAGGACCGAATATAGATAATAAAGCTTCAGAATATGTTGGAGCGTTCCAAATAATTTTTTTCTCTATTCGATAAGACCAGAGAATTTGTTTGGTCTGAGTATCAACCATATCTGAAAAAATATCCCAATCAAGATCATAAATCGAATCTGAAACACACAGTTCTTTTGAATGGTAATAAACTTGCAGAATATCAAATGCCATATTTATAGCTCTCTGCTCATTTTTATTACCATAAATGATATTCTGAGCTGCTATCGTCAAAGAAGCCCCCAAAATGCACATCAAAAAGAATATTCTCATAATGATTCTCATTTTGTTTTAATATAATGAGCCTTTTTCCCCATGGAACTATTGTACTTCAACGAAGTTAAAGCCGATGTTTCCAAAAGATTTTATGATAGGAGATACATCTCTCATATTCAATCTAACAATTCTGAAATATGCAGCAGCAGCTTCCATCGTTACCATATCATGCTCCATATTTTTTTTTACTATTTGTTCTAACAAAGGTAAGGCTTTAACCAAATGCTGTTTACCTATTATTTTAATTGCCTCAACTTGTACTTCCCATGATATATTTCTTTTATATCTTTCTTCGAAAATATCAACTACTGTATTCCCAAATTCAGGGAAATAATTGCGTTGAAGTTTTTTTAAAGCCTTTAACAAATCTGCCGCTTTTTTACTTGCAAGCAATTTTTTTAATTGTACTATCGTTTCTGTTTTATCCATTATTTGAAATTTTAGAAACTTGCCAATGTTATTTATGGCATTGGCAAGTTTTTGGTTAATGTAATCTATGTTCTTACAATTTATATAGGCTGAAATAATTGGAGAATACCATAGATAATAAGCCCTATACTTAAAATCCAACCGCTACAATGCATTATGTATGCGGTTGTAAAACGACGAGCATTCCAATACTTTTCTTGTTGATACATTTTCGGAAGTAGGAAACACCCAAAAAGCAAAGCATTAATTGGTATAGCCGATTTCACATATAATGCAATGAACCCAGATATAATTAGGATGAGTCCTTCCCCAAAAGAAATCTTATCTTTTAGAGAAAGGGGGAGTCTATTATAAATAGCTCTTAATTTTTGAGACACTAAATAGCCTCCCACTACAATTGAAATAACGCAAAAGAACATATCTTCAATCATCTGTTAATCTATTAGATTTTTTATAATATCCTCTTTTTCTATATCTATTTCATTTATGTAAATTCCATGCCACTCTGAAAATGAAGAGAGTGGCATGGAATTTTTACTTCGTCTTTACTCCAATTCAATAACTCCTCATTCTCCGTCGGATGATGAACTTCCACCCGATGTAGAGCCACCACTTGAAGAAGAACCAGAGCCAGATGCCGAACCGTTACCGCTTGGTGTACTTGTGCTGCCCGAAGTAGATGGAGCCTTGGCTTTTTGCCCGATAACCTCACGCTTGTAGTGGGTAACTTCCGTATTCACATAGTCAATGAAAGCCGTATAATCCTTTTCACCAAAGACGAGTGCAAGGGCGTTTACCATCTTTACCAAAGCACGGTAAGCATCATCACTTGCTGTGCGAGCTGCTTTCAAAGCTCCAACTGTCACACCCATTTTCTCATTGGTACGCTGCAAGGTAAGCATTCTTACTCGTTCGTTAGCTTCTTTCAGATTTGTAACAAATGCTGTCAAGCCTAACTTTGCAACTTGTGCGGAATACTTGTCTTCAAGGTCTGTAATGAAATTAACCAAAAGACCAGTCTCCTTATCGAGTTGGCCAGCGGTGTTAATCTTGTAGTCCTTGATGTGCTGTGCGAGAACCTTTGCTGCCTGTGCCATGTCAGCGATAGGCATAGCAAGGAATGCTTCAACGGCTTTCTTGTAGCCAGCATAGAGAGCGTCACGGTCGATGTCAGCCTTGGCAATATCATCAGTCAAGAGACTTTTCTGTGAAATTTTCAAGGCTTCGTCCTCTGCTGCAACGGCAACCTTGAAATTACTGACGAGTACTGAAGCCTTGCCCTTGACGGCTGTATCGGCTTCTGCACGTGCAAGAATGTTACTTACAAACGTGAAATGCGCACCGTTATTCATGCGCTGAATGTTGATGTCGTAAATCTCTTTCATGATGTTAAGGATTTAAATTTGACAAATCGTTTTGTGCATCGTTGGATTTCTCCAGTTGCGATTGCTAAGATATAAAAATAAACGAGAAAACCGCAACCTTATTGCAAAAAAATGACAGCAGGATGATAAAAAGATGGTTTTTGCCCGTAAAAATAGCTTTTGATTCTGATTTCTTGTAATTCTTAACACAAAAAGTTGAAAGAAACAGTAATCAACATATGTTTTCACATTTTGTGGACAGAAGAAACTTGAATCAAAACTACTAACGGCTCTTGAAAGTAACCATTGATTGCAATCAGCAGCCCCAATGACACATAAAAATAGGTCTTGATTGCAATCAATGGCTTTAACGAACCTAAAAGTGCCTGTTGATTACAATCTACACCTCCAACGAACATCAAAAGCAGAAATATTTTCTAATCAATACCTCCACCAAGCCCCAAAATGGCTATTGATTGTAATCAACACTTCCTTTTTGTTCTTGATAAAAGAAATAAAATAGCGACATAAAGCTATCTATTGCTAATTGCCGCTATTTTCTAATTTCAGATTTTCACCTTTGAAAAATGCTGATGTTTATTGCGAATATCAGCATTAGCAACAACCTCTACATTGTCCGTATTCTTTTCCTCTTCTTTGCATTCTTTCTCGGTCGGCGGTGCAAGTTCAAGCTGTATTTTCCTGTCCAACGCCGCCAGTTCCGCTTTAAGACCTTTCAGTTCTTCCTCTTTTTTCCAAGTCTTGCCAGCTATCTCTTCCAGTTGCGGTATTTCATTTTCCAAAGCCTTGCATCTTGAATCATACTGCTCAATGTAGCTCGATATCTTCTGTAAGGCATTCAGAAAGTTGTTTGCCGCTGCTATCGGGTCCGACTTGGCAATGTGACCGTAGTTGTACTGGTACTTGTAATTGCCTTCGACAAAAAAGCGGTTGTCAACAAATGGAAGACCATTCTCGAAACTTGTCTCGCTGACAATCTTGACAGGGAATCCGTAGATTTCTCCAATCCGCTTGTATTGTCCGCCAGTTGTCTCTTTCTCCGCCAACATTTGCAGATGCTTTCCTATAACCTCTAAGTTCGTGGACTCCACACCATCAAGAGTGATGAGGTTGAGGATGTTGCCGTCCTTGTCTTTCTTGGCTTTGCCCATAAACTTGCCGTAGTCCTCGGTCATTCCCTTGAGAGAGGCTTTGTTGTTGCCCAGCTCTGCCGTCTTTGACTGCAATTTTGTTTCTGAGTCACGCTTGCCCTTGTTAAACGATTTGCGCTCACCCTCCAGAGAAGCAATCTTCTTCTCCAGCTTCGCCTTGTCAAGCAAGTCGGTATTTCCGGAGAGAATAGCCATATACTCGGAAAAATTCATACCCGATTTCTCGTCCATCGCTCCCTCGTCAATGGTTCTCGCTCCCAAGGCTCCGCTTTTCAACTGCGAGATAAAAGTCTGCTTGCAGTGCAGGAGGTTGAACTTGTACGAGTCAAGCGACTTTTCCACCGCATAGATGATGACATCCACCTTGTTGTCGGCATACAGCTTGGCAATCTCGTTGCCGGCACGCACCCCTCGACCGTCACGCTGTGCCAAGTCGGATGGTCGCCACGGTGTATCCAAATGATGGATAGCTACACACCTTTTTTGTGCATTTACGCCTGTACCTAACATAGATGTGGAGCCGAACAATACTCGTACCGAACCCTCGTTCATGGCTGCTATCACCGCCTTTCTTGCCCTCTCGTTCTTGCACTCCTGAATGAAGCGGATTTCAGATGAAGGTATTCCATAATCCTCTATCAGCTTACGCTTGATTTCTGAATACACGTTCCATTCGCCCGGTCGGTATGTTCCCAGATCTGAGAATACGAACTGCGTGCCCTTGTGATTGTCATAGCGTTTGTAATAGTCGGCTATCATCTTGGCACAATGGCTCGCCTTGTTGTCGGGATGGTCCTCACAAGTCGGGTCTATCATGCGCATGTCGAGAGCCATCTTTCGGGCATAGTCCGTAGCAATGAGCATCTTTGCCTTCTCTTCCGTTTCCGACAGAGGCGGTCTTCCGAGGATGGTGGCATCACCCGTCTTGGCAAACTCCATCAGTTTTTGGATGAAGTCCTCCTGCTCGGGTGTCGGTGGTATGTTATGAAGAATCTCGTTCTTCTGTGGTCTGTCCACACCAACCGCCTCCGCCGTGCGATAGTCGGTTATCTCGTTGTAGAAGGCAGCAAGCTCCGGTACCTTGATGAAGTATCGGAAACGCTCCTTCTGTACGATGTTGTTGGTGACGTTAAACTCGAAGTCGGTAGTTTTCTTGGCGAAGATTGCCGCCCACGCATCGAAACAGCGGATGTCCTGACGCTCCAGTTCCTTGGGGCGCAGGTACTTGAAGAGCAGATACAACTCAGTCAGTGAGTTACTGATGGTTGTTCCCGACAGGAATGTCGCTCCCAAGTCTCTGCCTGTCCGCTCCTGTATGGTACGGATAGCAAAGAGCATGTTGAGTGCCTTCTGGCTTCCCTCGCTGTTGCCGAGTCCTGCCACACGGTCGTGACGGGTATTGAACATGAGGTTCTTGAACTGGTGGCTCTCGTCCACAAACAAGTGGTCAATGCCCATCATGCGGAAGTCCACCACATCATCGGTGCGCTGCTCGATGCTGTAGGCTATCTTCTGCAACTTCACCTCCAGATTCTGCTTTCGCTTTTCCAAGCCTTTGAGCATTCCCCTCGACACGTCTTTGCCCTGCGTGCGTATCACTTCCAAGTTTTCCTCCACGGTATCAAGCTCAGCCTGCAATATCTGCCGTTGGAGTTCTGGCGATTGCGGTATCTTCCCGAACTGGTCGTGCGACATGATTACACAGTCATAGTCGTTGTTCTTGATATTGTTGAAGAAACTGACACGGTTCTTGGTGGAAAAGTCCTTCTCCGAGGCATAGAGTATCCTCGCATGGGGATAAGCTGTCTGATAGGTGGCAGCTATCTCCGCAACATTGGCTTTCAGTCCGATAATCATCGGCTTGTGAGCCATACCGAGGCGTTTCATCTCATGCGCAGCCATGCACATGATGAGGGTCTTGCCAGTGCCAATGGCTAAGCACAATGCGCCTTGCTTCCCTTTATGGAAGCAGGTTTCAATGTACTCGCCGCCGAACCGTACGTACTCGTCTCCAAGTATACGGCTCTCCGTGGTTATTGTCAGTCTATTTATTTCCATGAATTTTGTTATAACATTTCTCGCAAACTGCGATTGTTTTTCTTTGTCGGGCAATCATGAGTTTCTCCCATGCTTCTTTGCCTTTCAAATCTTTGAGCTTGCGGACGTGTATCATTTTCAGATTGTCCTCAGCTCCACAATATTCACATTTATGGGCTTTCAAGCGAGCCATAAGGCTTGTACTCTCCATTCCATAGTAATTGGGCATAATGTGTGCATTGTCAATGCGCGCTTCCTTGTTCAACCTAAATCCACCATGATATAAGGTACGTTCCAACCATTCACCTTTTTTGTTTTGGTATCTTACCGTGAAAATCTTGTCCTTACAATACTTGTTGGCAATCTTTCTTACGGTAGATTCGTACTTTGACGAGAGTGTCTTGTACATACTCTCTTTCATGATTCCATAGAAACTGTTGAGAATGTTGACATTGTTAGCAATACAATAGTAGTTGTAGATACCTCTGATTTCTGAATTGTAACGGTTCAGAATTTCAAGGTCGTCATTACTACGAAGATAGGGACGAGAAGTTGACTCCCATACTTCCTTGCCATCTTTGATTACAATGCGCATGGCATCGTAGTCCAGCAGTTTCTTTCTCATTGCCTCAAATGGCAACAATAAGACAACCTTATGGTCAAGGGAGCGAATCGGAATCCCTCTGTAATCCTTTTTCGTTTTGTTTGTACTGCGGACAGTGACTTCAAATCCAAGAAATTTTGCTGTATCATGAGCATTTGTGATAAGTGTCTTCTCGTCTGAAAGTTGAAGTTTCAGCTGTTCCTGCAAGAAGTTTTTAATATCTTCTTTTGCATTTTGGCAGTCAGCCTTGCTTCCAATAACACAAATCAGAAAATCGTCTGCATACCGTACGTATTTCATCCTCTTGAAGTTTTCATCCATGTCAAGAGTTGCAGGAAGTCGTTGCATTTCACGATGCAGGGATGCTATCTCTGAACGTAAAACATCTTTCTTCTGCTCGTCCTGTTCATTCTTCAGTTTCTTTACTCGTTTGTCTTTACGATTGGCAACCCTCTTGTATTCAGGGTTGCGTTGACGTGCTTTACCCTTGTTAAATGTCTCGATATATCTCAACATGAATTTGTCGAGCTTGTCCAAATAGACATTTGCCAAGATAGGACTGATGATACCGCCTTGTGGAGTGCCGATATAGGAGTTTTTGTATTCCCACTGTTCCAAGTAACCCGCTTTCAAGAATTTTCGTATCAGTCGCAAAAACCTCTCATCGTGGATGCGTTCACTAAGAATGCTTATGAGAACATCATGGTTGATGTTGTCAAAGAATCCCTTGATGTCACCCTCTATGAACCATCTTGTTCCCGAACCTCCCTTTTGCAAGGAAGCCATAGCAGTATGACACCCTCTATGTGGTCTAAAACCATGCGAGCAGTCCTCAAAGTGTCCCTCGTAAATTGCTTCGAGTATCATTCTTACTACTTCTTGAACGAGCTTGTCCTTGAAAGAAGGGATACCCAACGGACGAAGTTTTCCATTCTTTTTGGGTATGTATATTCTTCTTGCAGGACAAGGACGATAGCTTTCATCCTTTAGTTGTTCTATGAGGTCACGGATGCGCTTTATGCTTGTTCCGTCTATTGTCTGTCCGTCAGTTCCTTTTGTGCAGTTGCCTGGATTTCTGGACAACCGCTGATAGGCTTCTGCAAACAGATTCTCATTGAACAACAGTCTGTAAAGTCTTTCAAACTTGTAGCTTAGGTCTTGACTATGCCCAGCCAGACTGTTTAATACATTTTCAGAATTTCTCATAATGTCTCACACATCATTCATTTAACATATTAAAAATAACACACTGTCTCCCTTCGCCATGTACAAGGCTTTCCCTTGCTCGGACTACTACGGAGA
>ERZ780020.186-NODE-186-length-9426-cov-2.68957_pt1 | contig 9426 bp, 13 predicted proteins | sample MGYA00511865_ERZ780020 | MGnify/ENA primary metagenome ERZ780020 (study PRJEB29588, sample SAMEA2163271) | human gut metagenome | biome: human gut; feature: human-associated habitat; material: faeces | place: Denmark | collected 2008/2010 ...
CGAAGAACGCTATGGTTCTAAAGGTTAGAGGTTACACAAGATTCTTGACACACTCTATTTATAAGAAGAGATAGAAGAAATAGTTATATATAGTAATATAATGTAATAATATATAAAACCAATATGTAAAACGACAGGGAAATTTTCCGGTGAGTTTCAGAAGATTTCCCGCTCCATTTTCGTGGCTTTTGCGGCCTTAAAAAGAAATTTCAAAAAAGATGAAGATGTAAAGTTATTTTGCTTGACATGGCACTCTCCTCCCTGTATAATGATGAACGTTATGGTGATGCTATGTCTTTAGAAAATGTAGTTCAGAACGGCGAGCTCCTTGATTGTTACGGCGAGCTCCTGACGCCAAGGCAGCGTGAATGCCTGGACTTGTATTACAATGAGAATCTCACGTTGGCTGAGATTGCGGAATATTTTCATATTTCCCGCCAGGCGGTGCATGATGCCATGCGCCATGGCGAGGAGCAGCTCCGGACGTATGAGTCCGCCCTTCATCTGGCGGAGGCAAGGATCCGGAGGCAGAAAGCGGCCGAATCGCTGGAGGGTATGATCCCTGAAGCGAAGAAGAGCGAAGCGGAACCGCTGCTGCGGATTTTGACGGAATGAGGGTGACCAGATGCCATTTGAAGGTTTAGGGGATAAGCTGCAGTCGGCTTTTAAGGATCTCCGCGGGAAGGGCAAACTTTCCGAGAGTGATATCGACGCGGCGCTCCGCGAAGTCAGAAGGGCTCTTCTGGAAGCGGACGTCAATTTCAAGGTAGCGAAGGATTTCATTGCTCATGTGCGTGAAAAAGCGATGGGCGAGGAGGTCTTCGGCAGCCTGAAGCCAGACCAGACGGTTATCAAAATCGTCAGGGATGAGCTGACAGAACTTCTGGGCGGGACGCAGAGCAAGATCACGCTCTCCTCTACGGGCATGACGGTGATCATGCTTGTCGGGCTGCAGGGCGCCGGCAAGACGACGACCGCCGGCAAGCTTGCGCTGATGTTCAAGAAGAAGGGACATCGTCCGATGCTGGCAGCCTGCGACGTATATCGTCCGGCAGCTATCAAACAGCTCGAAGTCCTTGGTGAACAGACGGATGTGCCGGTTTACCGCATGCCTCCGAATGTGGATCCTGTCCACATCGCAAGGTACGCTGTCGACACGGCTAAGTCATACAACCGCGATATCGTCATTCTCGATACCGCAGGGCGCTTAACGATCGATGAAAAGCTGATGGCCGAGCTGAGAAATATCAAGGCTGAGGTTCATCCGCAGGAGATCCTTCTGGTGCTCGACTCCATGACTGGTCAGGACGCTGTCAATACGGCAAAGGCTTTCGATGAGAGCCTGGGCATTGACGGGACCATCCTGACGAAGATGGATGGCGATGCCAGAGGCGGCGCTGCTCTTTCCATCAAGAGCGTAACGGGCAAACCGATCAAGATGATCGGCGTATCCGAAAAGCTCGACGGCGGGCTGGAAGATATCCATCCGGACCGTATGGCAGGACGTATCCTCGATCTGGGCGATCTCGAGACTTTGATCGAAACCGCACAGAGAAATATGGATCAGGATTCGCTGAAGGATGCAGCAGGAAAGATCAGGAAGGGTGAGTTCACTCTCGATGATTTCCTGAAGCAGCTCAAGCAGATCAGAAAGCTCGGCTCTTTCCAGAGCATTCTGGGCATGATCCCGGGGATGGGCAAGTTCAAGGATCAGCTGAAGGATGTCGATCTTGACGGCAAGGAAGTCAAGCACATCGAAGCTATCATCCTTTCCATGACACCGGAGGAAAGAGCGAATGTCAAGATTCTGAACGGCAGCCGCAGAAAGCGTATCGCTGACGGCGCTGGCGTGAAGATCCAGGACGTCAACCGTATGATGAAGCAATTCCAGGAAATGCAGAAAACCATGAAGAAAATGAAGAATAAGAAGATAAATCCATCCAAGATGGGCGGCCTCGGTGGTCTCCCCGGGATGTTCCATAAATAATCGAGATCATTTCAAGGAGGTGAAATTATGTTAAAAATTCGTTTGACCCGTATGGGCGCTAAGAAGAATCCTTTCTACCGCATCATCGTCATCGACTCCAAGGAAGCTAGAAACGGCGCTCCGACCGATACCATCGGCTGGTACGATCCGGCTAAACTCGACGCTCCGGTAAAGATTGATGAAGAAAAGACTCTGTCCTGGCTTGGTAAAGGCGCTCAGCCGACCGACACTGTTCGTTCCATTCTGAGAAAGAACGGCATCCTCGCTAAGTTTGCTGAAGCAAAGAAATAAGGGGGACGCACCATGAAAGAATTAGTGGAAACACTCGTCAAGGCTCTTGTAAAGAACCCTGACGCCGTCTCTGTCACCGTAGTCGAAAAGGGCAGCCTGGAAATTTATCAGGTCCATGTTGCCCCGGAAGACATGGGCAAGGTCATCGGCAGAAAAGGACGCATTGCCAATGCGATCCGTACCGTTGTCAAGGCAGGTGCTTTGCGTGAAAACCGCAGAGTGGCTGTCGATATTATCTAAGAGGTGTCGCAATGGATGAAATGCAGATTCTTGTCCCTGTAGCCGTTAAGTCAAAGCTGACTGAACAGCTGAAGGCAACGCTCCTCGCTGAGATCGAACAGAATCTCAAGCGTGTAGACCATGATATGTCCCAGCTGGATTTCGAAGCTAATGGAAAACTGGCAGAACAGGCAAAGATTAACGTACAGGCCGTAGCACCCCTTCGTGCTCAGTACGAGGCTCAGAAGGTCCAGATGCAGCAGATGAAGGATAAATTCCTTGCTGATAAGGATCATCTCGAAAGACTCACCATCGGCGCAGAACTTAACCGTGCTCCGATGAACCGTCTGGTTACCATTCATATCGGTGACGACATGAATGAACTGCTCGGCGGTGAAATCCTGGTTGAAGACGGAAAGATCGTTGAATTCCGCAACTGATATGAAACCCGATGAACTGATAGTTGTCGGCCGAATCGTAGCCCCGCATGGTGTGCGGGGTGATTTGCGTATTCTTCCCGATACGGACCGGCCGGAAATCTTCAAGACGCTCAAGCGTCTCAAAATCGGCGGGAAGTTTTATAAGCTGCTTTCGGGACGTCCGCATAAGAATGTATACATTCTTCATGTGGAAGGTGTGGACGACAGGAATATGGCCGAAACGCTGATCGACAAGATCGTCGAAGTGCCGTTTTCTGAACTGCCGGAAAGACCGGAGGGCACGTACTACTATTTCCAGCTCGTAGGGCTTGAAGTAGTGGATGAAGCGGGCTCTCACGTCGGAAAGCTCAAGGAAATCCTCGAGACCGGAGCTAACAACGTCTATGACGTTGAAACACCGGACGGCAAGGAAATCTATCTTCCGGCCATCCCTTCATGCATCCTTAAAGTCGACCTCGACGAAGGACGCATGACAGTGGCTATGCCGGAATGGGAATAAGCGGACTCCCCCTCTCTGGGGAAGACGCTGTCTTCCCGAAATAGAGGGCGAGAATGAAAATAGATATATTATCCTTATTTCCCGAGTTCGTTCAGGCGTTCTTCGACCAAAGTATCATCAAGAGAGCGCTGGATGCGGGACGTATGGAGATGGCGGTCACGAATCCCCGTGACTATACCATGTACCGCCACCGTCAGGTGGACGATACGATCTACGGAGGCGGGGCGGGCATGCTCATGATGTGCCAGCCCATTTTTGACGCAGTGCATCATGTGCTTCCTGAGAAAGGCCCCCGCGACCGGGTGATTTTCCTGTCACCTGCGGGAAAGACTTTCAATCAGGAAAAAGCCAAGGAACTATACCGTGATTATGACCATCTGGTGCTCATCTGCGGGCACTATGAAGGCGTGGATCACAGGGTCGAGGAGTATCTGGCAGACGAACTGATTTCGATCGGAGATTACGTTCTGACCGGCGGAGAGCTGGGTGCCATGGTCATCAGCGACGCAGTGGCCCGCATGATACCGGGAGTCCTTGGAGATGCGGGAAGCGCAGCAACCGATTCGTTCTATGAACCGATTCTGGAATATCCGCAGTATACGAAACCGGCTGACTACAACGGCTGGAAGGTCCCTGAAGTGCTCCTTTCCGGGCATCACGCAAATATTGCGCGATGGAGGAGGAAAGAGGCGCTTCGCCGCACCCTCGAATGCCGTCCGGATCTTTTAAGCGGGCTCAAGATGACCGCGGAAGATAAGAAGCTGCTGGCGGAGATCAAACGAGAGAAGGAGGATCAGTGATGGCACCTGTATATATAGGACTGATACACTATCCGATTTATAACAAACATATGGAAGTAGTCACTACGGCTCTTACCAACTATGACCTTCATGATGTTGCCAGAACGGCCAAGACGTATGACGTGAAACGCTATTTCATCGTGCATCCGGTGGAAGCACAGCGTGAAATGGCAAACCGCATCATGAACCACTGGAAGACCGGCGGCGGGGTGAAGTACAATGTGAACAGGAAAGAAGCTTTCGAAGAGACGGAACTGGTTCCCACCCTCGAAGAAGCGATTTCCCGCATCGAAAGCGAGACAGGCAAAAAGCCTGCCATCGTCACCACCGATGCCCGTGTGTATCCGAATACGGTCTCCTACTGTGAAATGCGCAGGAAAATCCACGAAGAAGATACACCGATTTTTATCCTTTTCGGGACAGGCTTCGGCATGACCAAGGAAATGATGAAGCAGTTCGATTACATTGTGGAACCAATTTACGGGGCAGGCACGTACAATCATCTGTGCGTACGCAGCGCCGTAGCCATCATCCTCGACCGCCTTCTGGGCGAACCCTGGTGGAATAAAAAGGAGGAATAATTTTATGTCCGGACATTCTAAGTGGGAAAACATTAAGCGCAAGAAAGGCAAGACAGACGCCATCCGCGCAAGAATCACCACTAAAATTTCCAAGGAAATTACAATCGCAGCCCGCATGGGCGGCGGTGATCCAGTCGGCAACATGCGTCTGAAACTGGCTTTGACAAAAGCTAAGCAGAACAATGTACCGAAGGAAAACATTCAGCGCGCTATCGATAAGGGCGTTGGCGCTGCCAGCGGCGCAGGCTTCGATGAAGTAACCTATGAAGGTTACGGACCCGGAGGCGCTGCTGTCATCGTCGAATGCAACACCGATAACCGCAATCGCGCTGCAGCTGATATCCGTCACGCATTCACCCATCATGGCGGTTCCGTAGGAACCCCGGGCTGCGTATCCTGGATGTTCAAGAAGAAAGGCACCATCTTCGTCAGCAAAGAAGCTGCTGATGAAGACACCGTCATGATGGTAGCACTCGATGCAGGCGCTGAAGACGTAGCAGTCAATGAAGACTCTTACGAAAACACAACCGCTCCGGAAGACTTCCTGACCGTATCCGATGCTCTTGAAAAAGAAGGCATTGCGGCAGAAGCATCCGAAGTCGCTATGGTTCCGGACAACTACGTCAAGCTGGAAGGCGATGCAGCCCAGACAATGGCCCGCCTCACCAGCGAACTGGAAGAACTCGATGATGTACAGGAAGTGTACACCAACGCAGAACTTCCGGAAGACATGGAATAATCCGCAAAGAAAGAACCGTGAAAATGATCCGTCATTTTCACGTTCTTTTTTTTATGCCGGGATTCCCAAATCGAACCGGCCGCCCGCAGCAGCCTGGCAAAGAGAAGCTGTTTCAAATCTTCCTCCCTCTATTTTGAAAATTTTCAAAATATTTTTGATGTAACTATTGACGTTACAGCTAAATGGTGGTATATTTAATGTAACAAAGATAGTTACATCAAATATTTCAAACATTCAAGGAGAAACTCAAAATGAAATTAGCAGTTGTTGCAGCAAATGGTAAAAGCGGTCGTCTTATTGTGAAGGAAGCTGTCGCACGCGGACTTGACGTTACCGCAGTCGTACGCGGAGAGAACAAGACAGAAGCTCTGCATACTTTGAAGAAGGATATCATGGATCTCACAAAAGAAGATCTGGCAGGTTTTGATGTCGTCATCGATGCTTTCGGCATCTGGGATCCGAATAAGATGGATCAGCACAGCGCGACGCTCGGCCATCTTTCTGATATCCTTTCCGGCAGCAAGACAAGACTTCTGGTCGTCGGCGGGGCAGGCAGTCTCTATGTCGATAAAGATCACAAGACCATGATTTCCGATCTCCCGGATTTCGCAGAAGCGTATCTTCCAACTGCAGTCGGCATGAAGAATTCTCTCAATGCTTTGAGAAAACGTGACGATGTCAGATGGACATATGTCAGCCCGGCTGCTGAATTCATCGCTGACGGAGAAAGAACGGGGAAATACATCCTTGCCGGCGAAGAATTCACCACCAACGAAAAGGGCGAAAGCAAGATCTCCTATGCAGACTATACGCTCGCCATGGTCGATGAAGCTGTCAGCGGCAGCCACATCCATCAGAGGATCAGCGTACTTGGAAAGTAAGACAGTAAAATAAGGAAATAAGGATGGCTGAACAAGGCCATCTTTATTTTTTAAAATCAGTATCTAAAAATAAAAATGCATTTCGACAGATATAAAAATATTCTAAGGCAGGATCGTTGACTCGGAAATAGGGCGGTGCTATGATAAATGTAACAAGAGATGTTACAGCATCAGAAGGGGAAGGCTCCTGCTTCGTCTCTCTGGCACCTTTTCTATTTCCGGCTGGTTTCCAGTCTTTAGAATCATTTCTTATGTATTCATTGATCAAGAAAAGGAGAACATCATGAAAATCACAATTTTTGGCAAAGGCAACATGGGCAAGGCAATCGGAGACAATTTCGATGCATGCGGCAATGAAGTAGAGTATGCAGGCCGCGAGTTTATCGGTGAACTGGGCGATATCATCGTTCTGGCTGTTCCATACACGGCAGTGGACGGGATTCTCAGAAAATGGGGTCCGAAGATGAAGGACAAGGTACTCATCGACATCACCAATCCGGTTGATTTTGAAACAATGGATCATATGCTCGTTCCGGACGGCACTTCCGCTGCTGAACTGATCCAGGAAAAAGCACCGGGCGCATTTGTCGTCAAAGCATTCAACACGAATTTCGCTAATACACTGGCTACCGGCAAGGTAGGCTTCCATGAACAGACTGTCGTTCTCATGGCTTCCGATTTCCTGAATGCAAAGGATAAGGTCGCAGAGGCTTTGACTGGCTGCCGTCTGAAACTGATGGATGCCGGCAAGCTTCGCCGCGCAAGAGAAATGGAAGCTATGGGTTTCCTGCAGATTTCCCTGGCTTCTGCCGGAAAACTGTTATGGACCAGAGGCTTTGCCATCATCGACTGATCAGGGGATTGATATCATCCACGGGACAGTGTACACTAGCAGGACATGGAGGAGGTAACTGAACATGCAGATATCCAGCCGCTTCACCATTGCTGTCCATATGCTGTGCTATATCGCACTGTTTCAGGATAAGGAGAAAGTGACCAGTGACATCATGGCAGGAAGCATTAATGCGAATCCGGTCGTGGTGAGAAGGCTGCTTTCGCAGCTCAAACAGCGCGGGATGGTCACAGTCAACCGCGGCAGCGGCGGAGCTTTTCTGGCAATGAAGCCGGAAGACATTGATTTTCTTCAGATTTACAGGACGGTGGAAACAGTGAAAAAGGAAGGTATCTTCCATTTCCACGAAAACCCGAATCCCAACTGTCCGGTGGGACGGGGGATCCATCAGGCGCTCGACTCGAAACTGATGCGTGTCCAGGAAGCTATGGCGCGCGAAATGAAGTCGATCACGCTTGCTGATGTGCTGAAGGATTTTCCAATCGAAAAATAAAAGAAAAAGAGTTGTTCATGCAATTGCATGGGCAGCTCTTTTTTGCATTTAGGACACAAATATCGCACTATTTTCGCATTTGATCAATAAAATTGTCATTTTCTTTACAAAATCGGGTTGTTAAATGATAAAAACTCATTTATAAAGCGGAGTTTATATTTTTTTAGAAAGTATATATAAGAATCACGAATTATGTTGTATACTATTCTTGTGGCAGACACTTTATATGACGGATTTATGAAATAAGCATACACATAAAACCGCTGACTGCCCGAATTCAGGAAACTGTAATAGAGTGGGAGGAGATTCAATATGTTTCGTTTTACATTACCGAGAGATATCTATGTAGGCCATGGCGCTATTGAACAGCTGTCCGTTTTAAAAGGACATAAAAAAGCTTTCATCTGCACAGGTGGTCATTCCATGCGCCGTGGTGGTTTCCTGCAGAAGACTGAGGAAGCACTGCACAAGGCTGGCATTGAAACATACACCATGGAAGGTATCGATCCAGATCCGTCCATTGAAAAAGTAAGAGAAGGCGCTAAGGCCATGGAAGAATTCGGCCCGGACGTTATCATTGCTATCGGCGGTGGTTCCCCAATCGACGCTGCTAAAGCTATGTGGGTTTTCTATGAATACCCGGAATTGACATTCGAAGAAGTACAGAAACCATTCTCCCTGCCAACTCTCCGTCAGAAAGCTATTTTCGTTGCTATTCCGTCCACATCCGGCACCGCATCTGAAGTCACTTCCTTCTCTGTTATCACGGACTACTCCACCGGCATCAAATATCCGCTGGCTGACTTCAACCTGACACCAGATCTTGCTATCCTCGACCTGGACCTGCCGCAGACAATGCCGAAGAAGCTCTGCGCTCATACTGGCATGGACGCTCTGACACATGCAACTGAAGCATATGTATCCAAATTTGCCAACGGCTTCACCGATCCGCTTGCTAAGCAGGCTGTATCCGATATTTTTGACAGCATCATCGATTCCTACAATGAAGATACCGATGCACGCGACAAGATACACATCGCACAGTGCATGGCTGGTATGGCTTTCTCCAACGGCCTCCTCGGCATCACGCACTCCCTGGCACATAAGATCGGCGCCGTATTCCATATTCCGCATGGCTGCGCAAACGCAATCCTGATGCCGTATGTCATCCAGTTCAACAAGAAGGCATGCCTTGCCCGTTATGCTGACCTTGCACGTGTAGCAGGACTTCCGGGACACACAGACGCTCAGCTCGTTCAGTCCTATGAAGAAGCTATCCGCTGCCTGAACCGCAAGATGAATATTCCGCTGAATATCCATGACTATGGTGTTCCGGAAGAACTGTATCTGGAAAAGAAAGAAGCCATCGCTCACAACGCAGTCCTCGATGCATGCACACCAGAAAACCCGAGAGAAGTCGACGACGCTCTCATGGGCTGCATCCTCGAATGCGCTTACTATGGCAAACCGGTCAACTTCTAATCCCATTCGATGGAATAATGAACATAAAGGGGCTGTGACAAAATCCAACAAAATGCTGTTTTTGCTTTTCTTCGAACGAAGTTCGGTTTAAGGGTGTTAACCTTGCTCCGAAGGAGAAGGTTCCGGCGAAGCCGGGGAATACAGTAGTTCTCGAGCAAAGC
>ERZ780020.196-NODE-196-length-9033-cov-3.25373_pt1 | contig 9033 bp, 3 predicted proteins | sample MGYA00511865_ERZ780020 | MGnify/ENA primary metagenome ERZ780020 (study PRJEB29588, sample SAMEA2163271) | human gut metagenome | biome: human gut; feature: human-associated habitat; material: faeces | place: Denmark | collected 2008/2010 ...
ACCAACAACTACAGCCTCTGTCCGCGATTACAACGCCATCGCCAGCACCTTTCTACTCCCATAATTTTATTGGTTTTAGGAAATTAATAATTAAGTTTTTAGGGTCTCTCATATAATAAATACTGGTGTTGTATATAACCTATGATATACTAAATACATAATCATAGGTTATAGTTGCAGCATTCTGAGTTATATTGACTGTAAGCTCCCAACCATTATCATCATTTTCTGCTTGCCTTAATTTAATGGTACCCGACCTTGTTGATTCTACGGTATTCTCTGTTAAGGTTAAGGTTAACCCATAGTTTCCATTATCACTTGATAACGTTATGATTGCTACATTTGTAACCCAACTTGGTTTTGAGGTTACAGTTAAAGCTAATGGGTATCTTGTACTTATTTCAGAACCGTTTATTACCTTAGTCTTAAAAGAATAAGCTACATCAACTGTAAAGTTATTACCTCCCAAAGCCGATAATCCAGTTCTAGAAGTAGTTCTAGAACCAGTAGGGGAAGTAAATGCCAAGTAATACTTATAAGATACTGAAGCAGCACTCTGTGTAACTTTAATGGTCTTAGTAGTTGCCCCACTATAGGATGCAGTTACTGTACAACTTCTACTTGAAGTACCTGTGTTCTCTGTAGCAGTAAGTACCGTCTTAGCTGAATTCAAACTAAATCCAGTACCACTTGCACTAACCGTAGGTGTAGCACTCTTCGAAGAACCTGCACTTGTTGACCCTGAACTCCAATGGTTGGTAATAGATATACTTACACTGGCATAAATATTAACACTACCTCCTGAATTAGAGATAGAATATGAATTTGCCGATAAGCTTATTACTGGTGTACCCTCAGTACTACTGATAATTGAATTCGCTGCCTGGTATACTGGTACACTTACAGATTTGGTTTTACCATTTAGTGATAAGGTACCAGTAAGGGCTCCTACCTGGGTTCTAGATTTAACCGTAGTTCCCAAAGAACCTGCACTAACTGCAGTACCATAACTAATGCTAGCACCGCTTGTAATTGTGCCACCTCCAGTTGTAGAACCATTCCATCCCCAAGTCTGAGAATATGATGGCATACTTGAGAATGAACTTCTACTTCCTCCACTTGCAGGTATATCGGATACACTTCCTCCACTTGCTGTAATCTCACTGTAAGTCCTATAACCTGCCGACTGAGAACAAGATAGGGTTAACTTCTTCCCTGTTTCAGCTTGGGTTAAGGTTACCGTACCACTTCGTGTACTGGTAGAAGTATTATTACCCATAGTTACAGAAGTACCACTTCCGGATACGCTACCAGAGTTGGCTCTAGTATAAGTTAAAGCTATTTGGTTACCATAATTATGCCCATTTCTTAATTCTTGCTTGTAAGAAGTAACTGAAAAGGTTTTGGTACCTCCAGTAGCCCCAAAAGACATAGAAGTAGGTGTTACACTCCAACCATAACTCCAAGATTGAGAGGCTGCTGCCTGAGTGAAGGTAGCAGAAACGGTTTTACCAGATTCATCTTGAGTATAAGTTCTAGTATGAGCTCTTGAAGATAGAGCTAAATTTTCGGTAGCAATAAACCCCATAGTATCAGTAGACCCCTTTAACCAATCTGGTAAAGTTGTTCCGGTATGACCCACTGTTACCGAAGAGCCTTGAGCTACCCCATCCCAATACTTTTGTTTAGTTGAAGTTAAACCTATTCTAGCAGGGGTTGATTCTCCACCTATGGCAGGAAAAGTAAAGGAAGTATTTATAGCTGTAAAAGTATACTTATAAGTTACCTTATGAATATCCTCTAACTTTACTGTTTCGTTATTTCCATAGGAACCGGCATTGGATAGTTCCAACCCCACATAATTTTCCCCTGTTCCTGTAGGGGAGAGTGCTAACAATTCAGCCTTGGTAGGACAGTCATTGCCATCCTTACCAAGGCCTACTTTACTTTTGACAGCACTCCAGGTTGCTATCTCTCCCATAAGATTTATTTGTTTTTAAGTTCCTGAATCTCTGCCTTCAAAGCCTTGATTTCATCATAGAGAAGTTTAACACCCTCGATTGCCAAGGTTGACATCTTGTGATATTTAACTTGTTTTACGAGTACGTATTCTTCTCCGTTGATTTCCAAGGTTTCGAATTCCTCTGGATTAGGTACCGTAGATTTCTCTACTGGAACTTCTTCCACATATTTACCAAATCCTAAGCCTTCGAGGTTCTGAGCAATAGTTCCCTCATCCTCCTTACCAAGCATAGTAAAGGACTTAGTAGGTATCTGGCAAATTTGGTCCAGAGTATGATTCAAATCTTTAATGTTACCTTTGAGTCGAATATCTGAAGACTCTTTCCAGAAACCGGAAGGAGCAGTAGTCTTAGCAAATACTACCTGGTCAGTAGTTGCCAATCCCAATTGAGCTCTAGTTACTGTATGAGGATTATCCTTTCTACCTGCATGGTTATTGATAGAAGTTTGAGCAGCAGTACCTGCAGCCTTAGCATCGGCAATAGCAGCAGCCTGAGCAGTAGATACTGGCTTATTTGCATCCGAAGTATTGGAAGCATTACCCAAACCAACCTGGGATTTGGTAACTCCATGAGGATTAGATTTATTGGCAATGTGATTATTTACCTTAGTTTCTAAGGCAGTTACATCTGAACCAGTATCGGCAATCAAATCGTCAACGTAAGTTTTCAATTCTGTACGAAGAGCATTGATGGCATTAGTTCTATTGGTAATCTCATTTGCCAGGCCTTGTACTGTATTATCAAGGTTAGTCTTATCGGATGCAGTCATTACACCAGCAGCAGTTTTGGTTGCTGCAGGGATATTAACATCTACATCAGTACCTCTAGCATATGAACCTTCTTCAGTATTCTTTACCCATCTAAAATATTTTAGAATGAGATAACCCGCAGCTGGATTAATAGAGTTAATTACCGTCATTATTTCATTCGGTAAACTATTAATCAGCTTATCATGCTCATTATCTTTTGCAATACGGGCCTCTTGTTCAGCTTCAATAGCATCTGGTAAGGTTTGATTAAGCTTTATTACACTATCGGCATCCATCAGACCAGCTTCTTTAGTAGTGGCTGGAGTTAGAGGGATTACCATCCCATCGGGTTTATCAATGTAATGCCCTTGACCATCCGTAGCAGAATAGTTACATAAGATAATAACATTACGCTTATTTTTGTTAGCTATTGAAACCTTACTAATTAAATTTTTAGGCATGCTAGATACCACATCCTCAAGATGCTTACCTCTACTACCTTCGAAAGCAGTACCTGCGATTTCCCCAATGATAAGAGACGAAGTATTACTGTCTACGAATTTAGTACCTGACCAACGGAATTGGTATGGAGGTTCACCATCGGCAACATTTATATAAATCTTACCAGATTCTCCAACTACGGGAGTTTGGTGACCTGCATCCGTATACAATTGAACATTAGTAAGACCTCCAGTGGGGCTTACATCATAGGTAGCATATACTTCAAGTACATCATCTACATATGAAGGCAAATGGTTAGCAGGTACTAACCCATTCCCATCCAATGGAGCAAAGCCATCAGCCTTACCCTTAGTTGCTACAAAGGCATCATGCTTAGCTTCTAGAGTGTTAATGTTATTCTGCAGTTTAGTATCAAGGGCAGTGTCTGCCGCAGTTCTATCAGCAATCTCTTTATCAATCCTTGCACCCAATGCAGTATCAGCAGAAGTACGAGCAGTTGCTTCATCGTTTACAGCTTTAGTAAACTTGGTATCTAAAGCAGTATCTGCAGCTTTTCTATCAGCTACTTCTTGAGCAAGAGCGGCTTCTGATTTACCATTCAAAGCTTCGATAGCATCTTTACGGTCCTGAACCTCTTGAGCAATAGCATTGGGTAATGTCTCATCCAGATTAACTTTATCTTGGGCGGTCATTACACCAGCTTTCTCTGTAGTAGCTGCTGGGATATGAGTAGTCTTATAATCTTCAGGCTCATGAGTATAAATACCCTCTTCTTTTTTAGAAGAGAAATTATGAGTTAAAGTAACATGACTACTTTGTTGACCTACCTCAACTGGTTTATCACCAGATAAGATAATAATATTATCTGGTATAGAATCAAACAGCTTCTTATCTGCTGCAGTTTGTACACCGGCCTTTTCTGCAGTAGAGGCAGGCAATGTAATAGGATTCTGTTCTACTGTACCATCTTCAACTACGGTCTTAGTTGCAGCTATACCCACTGTAGTTTCATTGGGTGTTACTGCACCAAGGGCAAAGTTAGCAGTAGAGATTCTATCCAATTCTACCTTATCTTTCGCAGTCATAGTACCGGCCTTAGTAGCAGATGCCTGAGGCAAATCGAAGGTTTCTGTGGTATCGGCATTCAAACCGTTATCCTTAGTTACAGTTACAGTTACCTTATTAGCATCTGAAGCTGCAGAGATATCCGTCAGAGAATTGGGGTCTAATCCATCTAACTTAACCTTGTCTGCTGCAGACATAACTCCTGCAAGAGTTTGAGTTACCGGGAGTAAGTTCTTGGTAGCTTCTACTTCTTCACCATATTGATTATTTAAATTATCCTTGGTTGAAGTCTTTACCTTGAAAGAAAGTTGGGTACCCGTTCTTGTTACAGCACTAACATCAGTAACCATGGTGTCCGGCAAAGCATCGGAAGTACCTTCTTCGGCTTCCAATCTTTCTTCATGGTCATCGGTAATAACCGTAAATTTATTATCTAATGCCGTATCAGCATCTGTTCTGTCCTGAATTTCTTTATCGATACGTTTACCCAGAGCATTATCAGCAGCAACCCTTGCAGCTTCTTCAGCATCGATATTATCCTGAAGAACTTTATCTGCAGCTTTTCTTTCCTCTCTTTCGGTGTTGAGGTCAGAGGTATTCTGGTCAATCTTTGCTTCCAATCGAATATCCTCAGCTTTACGAGCAGCGATTTCGTTATTAAGCAAATCAGTAATTGCAGTATAACCACCATTAACATTATCTTGAATACCCTGGATTAATTCCAGGTTACGTTGGATATTGGCAGTATTCTGTGTTACCAGGGCATTAGTAGCATTCAGTGAAGTTAACAGTTCAGTCCGTGTTTCACTTACAAAAGTTCTCAACTCATTTACCGTAGTAGTAAGTGTAGTACTTAAGTTAGTGAAAGACTGTTGTAGGGTATTATCACCTTGTTCACGCAGATTCTTTTCGGCAGTAAGCTTATTCTCCAACTCGGTAAGCTTAGCAGTCATTGTAGTTGCAAAGTTGGGGTCATCTCCAAGAGCCTTAGCAATCTCTGCCAAAGTGTCAAGTACTTCTGGAGCAGAGCCAATAATTTTTTGAATTGCTGCCTCTACTTGTTCAGAATTTTGGAAATCCGAATCATTCAACAATTCAGATACCTTTGTGATATAGTTAGCATGTTCCTCAATGCCATCCAACTTAGCAAAGAGTAAATCAGTAAAGTCATTTGAAGAAAGTACCTTACCGTCTACCTTATCTACCTTCTTAGAATCTAAGGCTTGGTCAGCAGCAATTCTGTCTGCCTTCTCTTGAGCCAAAGCATTATTGATAAGGGTATCTTGGTTAGCTCTTTCTGTAGCTTCCTTATCGATGTTATTCTGTAATTCAGTATCACCAGCTAATCGGTCATTCTTTTCGGTAAGGATATCTTTGTTGATACCAGCCATATCATCTTTATGATTCTGAAGGTTGGTATCAATCTTGGCCTCAAGAGAAGTCTCTTTGGCAATTGCTCGGTCTTTCTCTGCATTAATAGCAGTAGTATTAGCATTTACCTTTGCTTTTAATTCATTCATAGCATCGGTATTACCTGCCTCTAGAGAATCAATACGAACTCCCAAAGCATTATCACCGGCAATACGATTTTCCTTTTCTTGTTCAAGCTTAGTGTTAAGATTAGCCACCTCGGATTCCAAAGCCTGCTTAGTATTATCCAACTTAGCAGTGAACTCAGTACTCAAGGCTTTATCAGCTGCAGTACGGTCTGCTACTTCTTTATCAAGGTTTACTTGGAGAACCTGGTCAGCAGCAGTCCTTTCTACTCTTTCAGTGTTAAGGTCGATATTAAGGGTATCGATACGAGAACTCAAGGCACTATCTGCATTGGTACGGTCAACGATCTCCTCGTTAATCATATCCTTAACTTCCTTGTAGTTATCCCCTACAGTCTTAGTTAAATTTGTGATTGCCTCTGAATTTCTTTCGATATTATGTTGGTTAGTAGCGATTGCCGTAGTATTGGCATTTACCTGCTCGGTAAGCTCATTACGCAAGGTATTGATAGACTCTTGCATACTCAAAGCCAAGTCTGAGATACGCTGGTTAACATTAGCCAAACTTTGAGTATATGCTTCATCGGCAGTCTTTCTTTCGGCAATCTCTTTATCCAAGTTAGCCTGAATTGTGGCATCGGCATCTTTACGGTCTTGGATTTCCTTGTTAAGGTTATCTCTTACAACTCCAATAGCAGCATCACCAGTAGCAGACTTATTGTCTACATATTCTTTCAGTTTAGTTTCGAGAGCAGTGTCAGCATCCTTACGGGCTTGAACTTCAGCAGCTACCTCAGCACTGTTTGCCTCATCTCCTGCAATACGGTCTTCGATTTCTTGGTTAACCTGTTCTGTGATTGCAGCCAACTTCCTAGTGATAGTAGTTGCAAAGTTGGGGTCATTTCCAAGGGCATCGGCAATTTCCTTAAGAGTATCAAGTACCTCAGGTGCTGAACCAATAATCTTTTGGATAGCAGCATTTACTTCTTCTTCAGTTTGGAAACCGGCATCATTGATAAGCTGGGAGAGATGGGTAATATAGTTTGCCTTCTCTTCAATCCCATCAAGCTTAGCTTTGAGGATATCAGTAAAGTCATTCTTGGTCAAAGAATAACCTTCACGTTTATCTACCTTCTTAGTATCAAGGTCTTTATCTCCTTTTTCTCTAGCAGCAGCCTCTACAGCAATAGCATTGAGCAATTGTTCTTTGTCTTCTACACCCTGCTCTTTTACATCGTCAATTTTGTGTTCAAGAATTAAATCCTGAGCAGCACGAGTGGTAGCCTCTGAATCTATATTGTTCTGTAATACCTGGTCTGCAGCAGTACGTGCTTGAGCTTCTTGGTCAATTTTACCTTGAAGAGCATTGTCTGCATTAGTACGGTCTGTTACCTCTTTAGAGATTTCATTATGAAGAGCTTGGTCCTCAGAATGACGGTCTACCTTCTCTTGGTCAATTTTACCTTGAAGAGCTAAAGTATCAGCCTGACGATTAGTGATTTCCTCGTTAATCTTAGAATCCAGTACAGTATCTGCATTTGTACGATTTGCAGTTTCTTCGGCAATCTTTGCCTCGAGTGCGGCCTTATCATTGATATGTAGAGTCTTAAGTTCATTTACACTTTCCTTAATCTCATTATCGGCAGCAATACGTTCATCTTTTTCCTTTTGGATAAGGTCCTTAAGTTCTTTCTCAAGTTCATCATTACCTTGATTTACCTTATCTTCAAGGTCTTTGATATCTTCAGCATTCTTATCTACCTTCTTCTCAACTCTGTCGATTTCGGCTTTTAAGTCTGCCTTAACAGTATCAATCTTTTTATTGATTTGGTCTAACCCATATTCGAGGTTATCCTGAACTGCTGCTACTGCAGCACCCAGAGCAGCTTCGGCTTCCTTAGCACGATTAACCTCTTCGGTTAAAGCAGTACGAAGGTCGGTTAATTTATTAGTGATAGTAGTTGCAAAGTTGGGGTCATTACCCAATGCTTCTGCCAACTCTTTAAGAGTATCAAGGGCATCATCAGCACCATCAACCAAATCACTAATCATCTGTTTAACTTCTTCCTCAGTTTGATATTTCAAATCATTCTCAAGCTGAGAAACTTTAGTGATATAATTTGCATGTTCTTCGATGCCATCAAGTTTAGCCTTCAACTCATCGGTAAAATCATTTTTCGATAAGTCGTATCCTTCTTTCTTATCTACCTTATTCTTGATAGAAAGTACGAAGGCCCAGAACTCATTTATAGTTCCTCCAAAGCCAGCTTTAACAAAGTCATCATAGTAACCCTGTAATAACCGCTGGTCTATTTCTTCGCAGGTATAATACTTACTTACATACATATTTTATAAAATTTAAGGATTAATTACTGCACGTTGACGACCCAGTAAGAATTCAGAATCTATATCCCTGAATGGTTCTCCCTCTGAACCACAGAAGGCATTCATTGGTATGTCTGGATTTTCGGGGTCTACATCTCCACCGTCCTCAATATCTCCCCGAATACAAGCATAATCGGGAAGCTTATTTACACGGAATTTCATTACCTGGCCTATACCAGGATGAGGTATTATTTTATCCCAGATATCACCGAAGTAATCTTGAAAGCAGGTGACAAATTTGTTTCCGGTCATTGATTGAAATGCCGTTACATCATTGCCATTACCTTTCATTTCAATATGAACTCCAGATGTACCATTAAGGATAACCAGATTACTATCAAACCAGATTCCACTGGAAGTAGTAATTGGTGTCCACCTCAGTACTAACATCTTTGCCATATACTTAGTTTTTAATCTACAAATTCGATTTTGGTATCTCGGTCTCTCTTTAGGATAATCATGAAAACTAAAGCCTCATCCTTTGCCTGAGCAGTCTGAGTATCTCCAGAAGGCTTATACGTTATACCATTAATTACAAACCTATCTTGTTCCCAATTAAAATCCCAATAACCTTCCGGTGTAAGATAACCGATTTGTTCTATATAAGATTTAGAAATTAGTATTGATAAGTTTTCATCATCCAATTCTCCTGAGACAGTTGCCTTATTGATAGGCCAGTTTCTGAAAGCATTGTAATAACATAATGCTTCGATTTGGATGTTATAATATTTAGGTATACTGTCTTCGGCATGACTGAGAAGCTGATTAACATGTTTGGCCCAAGTTATGGTTTGTCTACCAGCATCCCAATCTAAGAAGTCAGTGATAATTTTCTTGTATCTATCCCAAGAG
>ERZ780020.210-NODE-210-length-8760-cov-2.36152_pt1 | contig 8760 bp, 8 predicted proteins | sample MGYA00511865_ERZ780020 | MGnify/ENA primary metagenome ERZ780020 (study PRJEB29588, sample SAMEA2163271) | human gut metagenome | biome: human gut; feature: human-associated habitat; material: faeces | place: Denmark | collected 2008/2010 ...
CTTGTGAAAAGAGGCAGCGGGCCGTCCGTGTGCCGACCAGCGTTTCTCCGAGCTGCCGATGACAGAATACCGCAAGACCATGGAAGAAGTCCCCACGCGCAAGCGCGCCAACTACCGCAAGCGCTACGCCTTGCTCGATGAAGTCGATGCTTCTATTGCAGAGAAGGTCCATGCACTGTTGAAATGACGAGAAAACGAGGAAAATATGAGCTCACTGGCTATCTTGATCCTGACGCGCAATGAAGAAGAGAATATCATCTCGGTAGTGGAGAATGCCAAGAAGTGCACGGATGAGGTCATCATCATCGACTCGGGCAGCACGGACCGGACTGTTGACTTGGCAAAGGAACACGGAGCGAAGGTCAGCTTCCGCGCCTGGACGGATGACTTCTCGGCACAGCGCAATTTTGCGCTCGAGCAGACAAGCGCCGACTGGGTGCTCTACCTCGATGCCGATGAACGGCTCAACGATGCGCTCATCGCTGAGGTCAGGCGCATCGTTGCGTCCGGCAAGATGGATGCACAATACGCCATCACACGTAAATCCGTCGCTTTTGGCGTGACCTTCAGCTATGGCGTGCTATATCCCGACCATGTCCTGCGCATGTTCCCCCGCGAAAGCGTCACTTGGGTCAACAAGGTCCACGAACACCCCGAGTGCTCGCTGCCCGCCAAACGCCTGCCGGGCTACATCGAGCATCATACCTATAAAGACTGGCACGAGTGGGAAGAGAAGCTCTGCCTCTACACGACCATTTGGGCAGAAGATGCCTACCGAAGAGGGAAGCGGACGACTCTGCCAGGGATCTTTACCCATAGCTTAGGTGGCTTTTTCAAGATGTTCTTCGTCCGGAGAGGTTTCCTCGACGGGTATCTCGGCATGTACATGTGCTGCAATCATTTCTTCTATACGATGCTCAAGTATTTGAAACTGCACGAATTGCAGAGAAGAGGAGCCTGATTTATGAGGATTGCGATATTAGAATCCATCGTTATGCCTGCTGGCCATGAGGTAGAATTTGACCGCATTCTCGTAGAGGAACTCAAGAAGCAGGGGCATGAGCCGGTGTTCTTTGTGCCGGAACACTTCCCGTTCAAGCTCGACTATCACTGTGATGTCGAGTATCTTGCGGGCGGCGAGGCGATATCGTATGCGGGTGTCGGCAGGATCAAGCGGCTCTGGCTGTCATTCCAACGGGAACGCCGTCGCCTGGCCTGGTTCAACAGCGCCTGCGAGAAGGCGAAGCAGGGCCATTGCGATGCCATCGTCGTGCCAACGAACAGCTGGCGCGTCATGCGCTCGGTCTGGAACAGTGCCATCAAGAACAGCCCCGTTCCGGTTCTGTTCCTATTCCATGGGATCATGCCAAAAGACAGAGAGCGCTTCTGTGATGGCGTCAAGAGTCTCCGGGCTTACTCGAATATCCATCTTGGTGCTCTGGGCTTGCAGACGTCGTTCCCTGAGCTGGCCGACTGCCCGAACTTCCATACAGTCATGGCACCGGTATACATCCCGTTCGATCTGCCAGTCACACCGGAGTTTCATGTGCATGAGCCGCTGCGGCTCGGCTTTTTCGGGCAATATCGCCGTGAGAAGAACCTCGACTTTTTCTTACAGGCATTTGTTAAGGCGACCTTTACGAATCCCGTTGAGCTCACGGTGCAGGGCGCTACCGTGACACAGGCAGACAGCGATGACTTCGAGCGCTTGAAGCGTGAGTATGCATCGCATGATAATATCCGCTTCTTGCACAAGAACCTCTTGGGCATCGAATGGCAGCGTGAGCTCATGGACATCGATGTCCTGCTCCTGCCATACGGTGCCGAGCGCTACCGCTATCAGCCGAGCGCCATGTTGTTCACCGCAATCGGCTATTACAAGCCCGTTCTGCAGTCTCCTGAGATGAACCCAGAGATCTTGAGCGAATTCAAGATCGGCGAAGCCGTCAAGCTGGATTCAGTAGATGTATTCTCCAAGCAGTTGGAACACTTTGTCAATACCTTCCCACAAAAGGCAGAGGAATACCGCCAGGGACTGATTGGGGCAAACGAGAAATATGGACAAGATAAACTGATCCAGCGGATTGTGGGAATCCTGTCGAGAAAATCTTGAGAGAAGGTGAGAGGATGGAAGAGATACAGCACTTGCATGTGCGCGACTTTGGCCCTATCCAGTCCTGTGATATCGAAGTACAGCGATTGACCGTGCTGACTGGGCCACAAGCGAGCGGCAAGAGCACTTTGGCGAAATTGATTTATTTCTTCAAGATTGCCAGACAGTATATCCAATCGCAGGATTTATCATCTACACAGGTGGATAAATGGCTTCGCTCTGTATTCCTGCGGACCTTTGGCGATGTGACAAGCCTTTCCGATGCGATGCAGGTCCGCTATACTTTTGCAGATGGGCATTGGCTCGAAGTCATTAAAGGCCAGCATCCTCAAACCCATTCGCAGACAGTATTATTTCACTGCAGTCAAGATATTAGCCAGTTGACAGGGGAGAAGATGGAGACTGTTTACATCCCTGCAGGCCGCAGTATGATCACCCTTTTGAGCGATTAGCTCCCGGTGCTCTTCACTGATCCGAACCGTCAGCTGTCCGCATTGGATTACTGTACCAATGCATACATCCATCGGATTTTGTCTCTGCGCCAGTCCTTTGCCAATGGCTTAGAAGGCTTATTGAAGCAGGAGATTGAAACGACCGATAAGCAGTTGAATCTGTCTGTGCTGAAACATATGATGCAACTGACAGACAAAATCCTCAAAGTACGTTACTGTTACCGCGCAGGTGAAGAACAGCTCTTACTGGACGTAGACGAAACAGTCAAATCCATCAAGGTCAATTTTGCTTCTTCTGGTCAGCAGGAGACCGTATGGGCCTTGAATCTGCTCTTTTACTATTTACTGGAAGATAAGCCGTCATGTATCATCTTGGAGGAACCAGAAGCGCATCTCTATCCGGATTCGCAGAAATACATGGCAGAAGCTCTAAGGGCTTTTGCAAATGCTGGCAATCAGATTGTTATCATGACACAAAGTCCATATATCTTGGGAGAATTAAATGATCCAGGGGATATATCTTTATGGAGAAAATAAAATGGCAGCTAATACACTTATTCTGTTAGGTGGTATGGACTGGTTAGAAAAGTCTATGCAAGCATCTGGATTAGTTGACGTAGCAAGTGTGTATAAATCGAGAAATAAATTGACAAAGCCACTGTTTAAATTGCAATATCATACGAAATTGCTATACCGCTATCGGCATGTGTGGTATGATGATTGGAAAAATAAACTTAATCAATACCGTACCGTAATTCTTTTTGATGCTTTTGAAGATACCGATATCATTGAATATATTCAGGGAAGATTTTCTAAAATACGGATAATTATTTATTACTATAATCCGATATACAATAGTTCTTTACTGAATAGAATTATTTCAGCTGGTGTAGAAGTATGGTCTTTTGACATTAGAGATTGCAAAGAATATGGTCTGATGTATAATCCTCAGTTCTATTTTTGGAATATAGTATTTCCAGAGAAAAAATCTAAAGATATAAAGGCTAAAAGTATAGCATATGATCTTATTTTTATTGGAAAAGATAAGGGAAGGATGCCGTTACTGATGAAATTAAATAAATATCTTAAGGAAAGAGGAATTTCCCTTTTTATAGGTATATGTCCAGATAAGGAAACTAGATATTCAAGCGAATGCAAGCAATTCTTTATAAAGTCAATTCCATATAATAATTATTTGGATTATTTAAAGCGGAGTAGATGTGTATTGGATATAGTTCAGGAGGGCCAGGTCGGATTGACCTTACGTATCATGGAAGCACTTTTTTATAATAAAAAAATTATTACCAACAACCGTTCTATTCAAGATATGAAAATCTATGACAAGAACAATGTTTATATATTAGGAATCGATAATAGAGACTTGGTAGAATTCATAAAAGATTCTAAATGTGAATGGGATGAAGAGTTAAAAAAACAATATATATTTGATAAATGGTTGCATCGATTTTTTGACATCCAATACGATATAAAGGGATTATGACCTAGTGTCTTTTTATCTATCGTAATCCAAACTTCGCAGTTGCTGATGTGCTGATTTGTTCTTAGCACTAATCTGCGAAATTAGTATATTATATATTTATTTGCTGATTGACTTATTTATCATTATTTGGATATGTAGTAAAAATTTCGCTACATGAATAACGGAAGTCTGTTTTGAAAGGGGTTATGTGATGTATAAAGATAATTTATTGAAGAGAACATGGGGGATTATTTTTTTGCTGCAAAGTTATATATGACAAAAAATTTCTGCTAGTATATTAATAAAAAGGGCTTGTACATGTATATTAATTATAATTGTATTGGTTATAGGAGCCTTTTCACGAGTTGATAAATTATCAAGAAGTAATAACCACGAACGTATCTTATTATGGACATCGAGTTATCATATGTGGAAGGATCATAAGATTATTGGCATTGGACTGGCTAATTGGAAAGTTGCCTATGAGAAAGAATATATTTTACCAGAGGTAAAGGAGCATGATTTAACGATGCCACATAATGTATTTATGATATTTCTTTCTCAAACAGGAATCATAGGCATTTTAGATTATTTTATTTTTTGATTGGAATGATGACTTTTCTTGTAAAAAGGATAGTAAATGGATTAGATAATTATCTATATTATGCTATGCTATAGGCATTTATTACGATTACGATTCATGGATTTGTAGATTCTGGCATTACAAATAAATTTGCGATGAAAGTATTTTTTTTTCTTATACAGGAGTGGCTTTAGCTATGGATAAACTGATTTGTGGGACAGGAAATAATTCAGCTGGTCGAACTTCGCATAGCGCTTGTATGATAAAACAGAAGGTGATTAAATGAAGAGCTTTGGTAATAGTTTTTTTTATGTAAATAATTTTCTTGTCTCAAAACTTGAATGCAGATATTCTGAAAGCAAGAAAAAAGAATACCATATCACTTATAATGTAAATGATGATTTTATTCCCATAATGGGCGCATCTATGATTTCGGTCCTGGAAAACAATCAAGATGTTACATTAGTATTTCATATCTTTACAGATGAATATAGTCAAGAGAATGCAAAGAAAATAGAAGAAATTGCAAAAAAATGGAAATGTACATGTATTATCTATAAATTGAATATGGAACCATTTCATGACTTTCATATAAAAGTAGAACGATTTTCTCGTATCACGTATGCACGTCTTTATATGCCAAAGATTGTTAAAGAATATACATCTCGTTATATTTATCTAGATGCTGATACAATGTGTGTTGCATCATTGGATAAGATGTGGGAGATGAACTTGCATGGTGCACCAATGGGAGCTGTATCAGAACGTGCTTCCGCAGTCGATTATCGTGCAGGATATTTACATCTAAAGAGCGGAAAATATTTCAATGATGGAGTGATGCTGGTGGATATTCCTTGTTGGGAACAGCAGCATATTACAGAAAAAGCTTTTTCTTATCAGTGTGAACCGAGGAAACGCTTCTTAGGACAAAGTCAAGATGTCTTGAATTTAGTATTTGATGGAACAAATTTCTTTTTACCTGACGATTATAATGTGTATGATGGTGGTGAATATGATCGGGGACATAGTGTCATTGTTCATTGGACTGGTCGTCGTAAACCATGGCAGATGGTAGTATCATCTTTTGATGAGCAATGGCGTAGATATAATGCATTATCACCGTGGCCGACAATCACGAACATACATCCAGTAAAGAAACCGGAGAATTACCATGATTTTAAATACTGGGGACGGTATCGTAAAGAAAAAGGTTATATAGGAGATTATCTTACTGGCATGTTTTGGTATAGTATATTGAAGATTCGCTATAAGCTAGGAATTTAAAAATGGCCATCTTCATGATGACCATTTCATTTACTTTATATCATCCCGTATATATTTTTTGCCATGCAAGGTCAAGGCGTGGTCAATTGATAGGTTATATCTCGATGATGTTATATCGTATTCTGGCTGATAAGAATTCGATTCTGCATGTAGGATGCCAGAAATGCTTTCAAACATCAAATCGTTTGTAAAGATTTCTTTTTCGTTATTACGTGAAGATTGGTAGGTTCCTGGGTAAGCTGCCTGGTACTCTGGTGACAAATAAATCCAGAAGGGGATATGAACCATATCAAAGTAAAATGGTGATGAAGTATGTGTGTATTCCATATTCTCACCATGATCTGAGAAATAGACCAGAGCCTGCATGTGAAGATTTTCTTTTCCGTACTGATAGATTTCTTTTAATACGTAGTCAGTATATTGTAGCGATGCATTGTACCAATCTGTTTTCGATTCGGTTGGTAAGTTATTTTTCTCGATAAACTCTTGCGGTATGCGTCTGTCATAGCGGAAATGGCTTCCGTTCAAATGGATGATGATGAAATTGTTATCCGAAGAAGGAATGTTTTTTAGCTCAGATAGGATTGTCTCATCATAACCATGCAACCATTTTATCGTATCTGCTCGATTGGCAATGACAGTGATTCCAGCATCAGAGACAGTACTCTTATTCTGAAGCGATAGCCAATAAGTATGATAGCCGGCCTTACGTGCTACATCTAAGAGATCGATAGAATCCTTTAATGGAATGTTGTTATACTGGTTCGATGAAGTCAGTGCCTGTGTAACAGCCATGACTGTATTTGGGAAATTAGCAAATGAGTTGTCAAAAAATATGAAGTTTTGATCATCTCGTACTGATTTTTCCCAAGGTGTTGTATTCTTGTCGTATGAAGGTGTGAAAGCCGACATCATGTCTCGATTAGCACTTTCACCAATCACAATGATTATAGAGCCAGGAGTTTTTTTACTAGCTAGAGTATTAGGTGTTTCAATTATTAAGTTATTGTTATTTTGTTCAATATTGTTTTGTAACTGGATAAAGGCATTCATAGGGCCATTTAGACGACGTAGATGTAGTGCTTGATCAATAGGGAAAACTGTTATAATATAATTGAAAAAGAAAAAGAAAGATAGTATAGTAAAAATAATAGTTGTTCTATTTTTGAAATCTAATGAGTAACGTCTAGCTGTTGTTTTTAATGTGATTATGTATATTACTGTAAATAGTAAAAATAGGGAAAGCAATATAAGAATGAGTTGAATGCTTGAAAAAGTAGCTGTCAAATAGTTTACGATTTCATCCGGATTCGTTGCTATAACCGATAATAATGCATATTCATCAAATTCTTGCCCGTATATCATAAAATAAAATGCATAAAATATCGGGGATAATAGCATAAGAAAAATAAATAAGGAATAAGTGAAAGATAAAATCTTTTGGATAAAATTATAGGCCTTGGAGATACCAATTGTTACAAGAAGAGAAACCGAAAAAAACAAACATGGAACGAGATAGTAGTTCCCAATATCATGTTGTAATAAATCAGGAACTCGTGAAAAAACAATAGTATAAATTCCGGTCCAGATTCCGGTCCAAGACAAGCAAGCTATCCACTTACTTCTTAAAGTAGAATCTTTGAGTTTGTTAGTTCCTAGTATAGTATATAAAAAACCACAGACAATCCAAGTGAAAATCATGCTGCGTATGAGTCGAAGGACTGTCATATGACCTACATCAAGAATTGGGCTTTTAAAGAATAGGATAAAAATCAGAAGTAAAGCAGTAAAAATCCCCAATGAGTGATATAGACTTTTTAATACACAATCTTTAGCGGGAAAATAAACAGGAGGTTTACAAGTAAACAGTTTTTTCATATACACATCACCTAAAATGTAACATCAGTAAACATTTAACTTGTAATAGTCTAATACTTCCTTAAGTGTAATGCAAGATGTTGCTGAAAATAATTTGTCATGCATAAAAATGTTAACCCTTTTATGGTATACTAAAACAGATATTTGAAGTTGGAGGGGATCATTAATATGAATATCGCAGTTGCGGGTACAGGATATGTGGGCTTGTCAAATGGCATGCTTCTGGCACAGCATAATCAAGTTATAGCTTTGGATATTATTCCGGAGAAGGTGGAGATGCTCAACAAGGGGGTAGCTCCTATTGTTGATGCGGATATCTCTTCTTTCCTGCAGCGTGATGACATCCAGTTCAAGGCGACGCTGGATGCCAAGGAAGCCTTCTCGGATGCTGATTTTGTCATCATCTCGACGCCGACGAACTATGATCCGAAGAAGAATTTCTTTGATACTTCGTCGGTGGAGACGGTCATTGAGGAGGTGCTGGCCATCAATCCGCAGGCGGTGATGGTCATCAAGTCGACGGTGCCGGTCGGGTATACGGAGCATGTGAAGTCGAAGTACCATACGGAGCAGATCATGTTCTCGCCGGAATTCCTGCGTGAAGGCAAGGCGCTGTATGACAATCTACATCCGTCGCGCATCGTGGTCGGTGAGAAGTCGGAGCGGGCGCATGTCTTTGCCAATCTGCTGGCAGAGGGCGCCGTCAAGAAGGATATACCGATGATTTTTACGGGCCCGACGGAGGCAGAGGCTATCAAGCTCTTTGCGAATACGTATCTGGCCCTGCGTGTGGCGTACTTCAATGAGCTCGACTCGTACGCCGAGATTCGCGGCCTCAATACGGGTGACATCATCAAGGGCGTCTGCCTTGATCCGCGTATCGGTGACTTCTACAACAATCCTTCCTTTGGCTATGGTGGCTACTGCCTGCCGAAGGATACGAAGCAGCTGCTGGCGAACTACCATGATG
>ERZ780020.228-NODE-228-length-8305-cov-3.12327_pt1 | contig 8305 bp, 8 predicted proteins | sample MGYA00511865_ERZ780020 | MGnify/ENA primary metagenome ERZ780020 (study PRJEB29588, sample SAMEA2163271) | human gut metagenome | biome: human gut; feature: human-associated habitat; material: faeces | place: Denmark | collected 2008/2010 ...
CCACCTCCGCGCCTGAGGCGGCGAGACCGCCACGGGCGGCTGCCGAGCACTCGCCACGCTCCATGCGCTGTCCTTCCGCCTCTACCCCACCCTCACGCTGACAGCTGTCCAACGCTATTATAGCTACAAATACCAAGCCGTTATGGGACAGTCGTTCGCCGACGGAGGACGCGTGCAAAATGAGAGTGGTGTGATGGCAAAGGTGGATTGGGCCTTAGGCAGCTTTTGGACTCTGACAGCCTACAGCGACTTTGCCTATTTTCCGTGGGCAAAATATCAAGTCTATGCCTCGTCCCACAGCTGGGACCACTTTCTGCAGACCACCTACCACCGCGACCACTGGATCCTCACGGCACGCTACCGTCTCCGATCCCGTATGAAAGGCGATGCCACGAAAGCTGGACTCATCGACGAGACCTCACAACGGGCACGACTCACCGTGGCCTACACTGGGGCCCAATGGGCCTTCCGTACCCAGGCAGATGCCACACGCAGCGTCTCCCAACAGACCAGCAATGGCTATATGCTCACGCAGTCGGCGACATGGAGCGGCCTCAGAGGGCTGCAGGCCACAGTCCAGGGCGGCTATTTTCATACCGACGACTACGCCTCGCGTATCTACGCCTACGAGCGTGGACTGCTCTACGCCTTCTCCTTTCCCGCCTATTTTGGCGAGGGGCTCCACTATGCGCTCTTCCTGCGTGCGGATATGGGGCAAAGGTGGATGCTCATCGCCAAACTAAGCGTGACAGACTACTTCGACCGCGATCACATCTCGTCAGGACTCCAGCAGATAGACCGTTCGTCGAAAGCCGACCTGGAACTTCAGTTACGACTCAAATTGTGAGCCAGTCCCACCTCTGTTGTGCGTCAACTGTATATATGCCATCGTTTCAACCAGGCTTTGTCCCCAGAATAAAGAACGGGCTATATACATTAACACTCATACGAACTGGTGTGGCTTCTAAAATTAGTCTTTGAGCGCATAGGTGACAGTAGTGACGACCCGCACCCGCTTGATATAGGGCGTATTGGCATCACGGTCATCAATGGAGAACTGTCCCTGATCGGCAGAGATGATCTTGCTGATGGTCGAATGGCTGTTGTTGGCAAACTGCTTAGCGGTCTGCTCAGCATTCTCAATGGCTTCGGTCATCATCTTCGGCTTCATCTTCTTGAAGGAGACATACTCATAGACGACAGGGTTCTGATACTCGTCGGCTACGATCGCCACGCCTTGCTTGAGCAATTCGCCTTGGCGGGCAATGATACTACGCACCTTGTCAACCTGGGTAGAGGTGACGGTGATGACCAGCGTGACATTGTAGCGGTAGGGCTGGTTCTGCTGTGAGTACTGCTCTGCCGTGAGGTCTATCACCTTAGGTGCATTGATACTGATCTCACCCTCCCGAATGCCGTTCTTCAGCAGAAACGCCTTGATGGTCTGCTGCTTGGCGGCTATACGCTCATAGAGCATCGGCAGGTCGTCGCCCAGTTCCTTGGAGACGATAGGCCATGTCACCTTGTCGGCCTTCACCTCCTCTTCCGCCAGTCCTTTGACGGTCACTTTCCGGTCGCGACTGGTAAAATTGTCCATTCCTCCTTTCAAGCAAAGTCCCATGATGACAATGCCTAAAGCAATGATAGTCGCAGAGATAATTTGTTCCTTTTTCATCATGTTATTTTTTTTAGACAGATATATGTGCTGGCAAAGTTAAAGAAAATAGCATTACCGTCATGAGGAAAACACTTAAAAGAAGTTAGGGAATTGTATTAACAGGTGCTAATAACAGGGCAAAGGGGCCGTCAAGTCAATTTATTTGCGTACTTTTGCATAAGAAAAGCGACACCTCAGCAATTAAAGTCCACTTGGTTGCTTTCGGTTTGCACATTCTTAGAAGATAAAAAATAAAACGTAAAAGATACTCATGGCATTAAAATGTGGTATTGTTGGTCTTCCCAACGTGGGAAAATCAACCCTCTTCAACTGCTTGTCGAGCGCGAAAGCACAAGCAGCCAACTATCCTTTCTGTACGATTGAGCCAAACCTCGGCGTCATCTCCGTGCCCGACGAGCGGCTCAACAAACTGGCTGAGATCGTGCACCCAGGACGCATCGTTCCCGCCACCTGCGACATTGTCGATATAGCAGGCCTCGTCAAGGGTGCGTCCAAGGGCGAGGGTCTGGGCAACAAGTTTCTCGGAAACATCCGTGAGTGCGACGCCATCATCCACGTCATCCGTTGCTTTGACGACCCCAACGTGGTGCGCGAGGGCGGCGCTCCCGTCGATCCCGTAGAGGACAAAGAGGTGATTGATACTGAGCTGCAACTGAAGGACCTGGAGACTGTCGAAGGACAGTTGGCCAAACAGCAGAAGATGGCCGCTGCGGGCAACAAAGACGCCAAGACGATGGTGAGCGTGCTGGAGGCCTACAAAGAGGTGCTGGAGCAGGGTAAGAACGCCCGCTCGGTGGTCTTCGAGACCAAAGACGAGATACAAGCTGCCCACGATTTGTTTCTCCTGACGACAAAGCCCGTGCTCTATGTCTGCAACGTCGATGAGGAGAGTGCCAAGACGGGCAACGAATACAGTCGCAAGATAGAGGAGATAGCCTGCGAGGAGGGTGCCGAAGCCATGGTCATCGCCGCCAAGACGGAGGAAGACATTGCCCAGCTCGACTCCTACGAGGACAAGAAACTCTTCCTCGACGAACTGGGACTGGAGGAGAGTGGCGTGAACCGCCTTATCGAGAAGGCATACCATCTGCTCAACCTGCAGACCTTCATCACTGCTGGCGAGATGGAGGTGAAGGCATGGACTTACCGCAAAGGCTGGAAGGCGCCACAATGTGCGGGCGTGATCCATACCGACTTCGAAAAGGGCTTCATCCGTGCCGAGGTCATCAAGTACGAGGACTACATCCAGTATGGCTCCGAGGCCGCCGTGCGCGAGGCCGGCAAACTCGGCATAGAAGGCAAAGAGTATGAGGTGCAGGACGGCGACATCATGCACTTCCGCTTCAACGTCTAATTCCCCACCCCATGATGAATCCGCTCTACATCTATTGGCAGCCCTCGGAGGTAGCCATCCACCTTGGCTCGCTCTCCGTGCGCTGGTACGCCTTGTGCTGGCTGACGGGCCTTGTACTGGCCTACCTGCTCATGAAGTGGCTCTACAAGGAGCACAAATATAGCGACGAGAAGTTTGACCCTCTCTTTCTCTATGTCTTCTTGGGCATATTGGTAGGTGCGCGCCTCGGCCATTGCCTCTTCTACGAGCCCGACTACTTCCTCTCCTCGGGCACACATATCGTGGAGATGTTCCTGCCTATCCACTTCCTTGAGGGTGGCGGATGGAAGTTTACGGGATTTGCCGGACTGGCCAGCCACGGTGGCGTGGCGGGCCTCCTGGTGGGTCTTTGGCTCTATATCAAGCGATACAAGATGCCAACCTGGGTGGTACTGGACCTGATGGGAGTGGTCTCCTGCATCACGGCATGCTTCATCCGGCTGGGAAACCTCATGAACTCGGAGATTGTCGGCAACGTGACGGACGTTCCCTGGGCCTTCATCTTCGCCCATGTTGACAAGGCGCCACGCCACCCTGGACAGCTCTATGAGGCCATCGCCTATGCCTGCTTCTTCGCCATCATCTTCCTCATCTACCGCAAGCACAAGGACCGTGTGGGCACGGGACTCTATTTCGGTCTCTGCCTGACGCTGGTGTTCACCTTCCGCTTCTTCATCGAGTTTACCAAGGAGGTACAGGAGGCTTTCGAGGCCAATCTGCCGCTCGACATGGGCCAGTTGTTGAGCATCCCGCTCATCGCCCTGGGTGTATGGGCGATGGTCCGTAGCCGCCACATGAAGGCTGCAAAGTAGGAGAACGCCCCTACCCCATCTTTTTCCAGGCTTCGCCCAGCATGGCGTAGCCGCCAAAACCCAGCTGCTCCACTTCCGCCAGTCGCTGGTAAGACACTCCGCCGAGGGCAACGACCTGCTGGTCGATAATGCCTTCGGCGCTGGCTTTTAATAAGGTCTGCTTGGAAAAGGCCGACCGGTACCCCTGCTTGGAAATACTGTCGTAGATAGGACTTAGAAAGACGTAGGCGCAACGTGGCTTCCACGCCCTCACCTCGTCCAGGCTATGGCAAGATCGGCTCACAGAGCCTTGGAAACCAGCAGGAGCGACGGGGTTGCGGTAGTTCAGATGAATGCCTCCCAGTCCATAGCGTTCCGCGAGCACATGGTGGTCGTGCAAGACGAGGCGACTACGGTACGCCTTTGGGACACCCTCTATGAGTTGGGCAACGGCCAAAGCGTCGGCATCGGGCTTGCGGATATGTACGCGGTCGAAAGACTCGTCCAGCAACCGGACGATAAAAGAAGCCTCGCCCGGCATGAAGCCGGGCAAGGTGATGGCTATGCGAAGCATGATTAGCCTTTGAGTTTCTTGATGATCAGGTCAGCAACTTTCTTACCCGACATCAGCATACCGCCGAAGATCGGCCCCATACGCGGCGTACCTGCCACAGCAGAGGAAGCCATGCCACAGACGTAGAGACCAGGATAGATCTCGCGTGTGCCTTCCACAACGAGACGCTCTCCCTCGGCCACGTCCAGCGAGCGCTCACCCATCACGCCACCCGTCTCCGTCTGGAGTTGGATGCCATTCTTGCGGGCCACCACACAGGCTATCTCGCTATCGTGGCCCGTGCCGTCGATGACGCATTTGGCCATGATATTGATGGGATCGACATGCATACCCTCGCGCAGAACGGGCGTCCAGTTGACCACCACGCCACTTACGACGTTGCTCTTGAACACCACGTCCTCCACGCTATAGCAGTTGAAGATGGTGGCTCCTGCATGCACGGCATGGTAGAGGAGCGCAGAAGTGCCCTCCACGGAGTCGAGGGTATAGAGTCCATCCTCAAACGGCGTATAGTTGATGCCAAAGTCGCGAACGATGTCCAGCGCCTCCTCCTGGATCACAATCTGGTTGAACATCATCGCGCCACCCCACATTCCGCCGCCGGGAGAAAGCTTTCTGTCAAACTGAGCTACCTTCAGTCCTGCCTTGGCAAGGTAGTATGCCGCCACGATACCCGAGGGACCACCACCAACGATGGCCACGTCAATATCGAGATTGCGCTGCAATTTGTCAAAATAAGTACTGACAATTCCTTTTGAAACCTGTGTCTCTATCATCTTGTTTCTTGTTTATAAGGTTATGATTCATTGTTGTTATTCCGCATCGGAAGCGTCCGTGCAATCCTTCAGACTGTGGCTGATACGGGCTGCACAGAAGTTGGGACCACACATGGAGCAGTAGTTGCCCTTCATGTCATTGGAAGTCTTGTAGTATTCCAACGCCCGCTCAGGGTCGAGCGAGAGGTTGAACTGATCCTTCCATCTGAAGTCGTAGCGCGCCTTGGACAGGGCGTCGTCGCGAACCGAAGCACCGGGATGACCCTTGGCCAGGTCGGCCGCGTGGGCAGCAATCTTATAGGCGACAATACCCTCGCGCACATCCTCCTTCGTAGGCAGCGCGAGATGCTCCTTCGGTGTGACGTAGCAGAGCATGGCCGTACCAAACCATCCGATCATGGCTGCGCCGATGGCGCTGGTGATATGATCGAAACCAGGCGCGATGTCTGTGACGAGCGGGCCGAGGGTATAGAAGGGTGCGCCGTGGCACTTCTCGATTTGGCGGTCCATGTTCTCCCGAATCTTGTTCATGGGCAAATGGCCAGGGCCTTCGATAAATGCCTGCACGCCATGATCCCACGCACGCGTCACCAGCTCACCCATAGTGTCGAGCTCGGCAAACTGGGCAGCATCATTGGCATCGTGGGTCGAACCGGGACGGAGGCCGTCACCCAAGGAGATAGCCACGTCGTAGCGATGGCAGATCTCGCAAATATCGTCGAAATGGGTATAGAGGAAACTCTCCTCGTTGTGGGTCTGACACCACTTGGAGATGATGCTGCCACCACGGCTCACCATACCCGTGAGGCGACCGATCGCCAAAGGTACGTTCTTCAGGCGGATGCCACAATGGATGGTGAAGTAGTCCACACCCTGCTCACATTGCTCGATGAGCGTGTCGCGGAACACCTCCCAGTTGAGATCCTCCGGTTTGCCACCTACTTTCTCAAACGCCTGGTACATGGGGACGGTACCCACGGGCACAGGGCTGTTGCGGAGAATCCATTCACGCGTCTCGTGGATATCGTCGCCTGTGGACAGATCCATCAGCGTGTCACCTCCCCACTTGCAGCTCCACACGGCCTTGTCAACTTCTTCCTCAATGCCCGACGACATGGAGGAGTTGCCGATATTGGTGTTGATCTTCACCAGGAAGTCCGTACCGATGATCATCGGCTCGGCCTCGGGATGGTTGATATTGGCCGGAATGACGGCACGGCCCTCGGCAATCTTTTGGCGGACAAATTCGGGGGTGATAAACGTCTTGATACCACGCTCCTCGCAGTCCATGTTCTCGCGGATGGCGACATACTCCATCTCCTCGGTAATGATGCCTTCGCGGGCGCAGTCCATGATCGTCTTTCCCTTTCTGCGCTCTGTCCACGCCTTGCGGAGTTTCGGAAGACCTTTGCGCAGGTCGATCTCCACCTCTGGATCGCTATAAGGACCGCTGGTGTCGTAGATCGTCACGGGCGGATTCTCGATGCACTGCTTCTCGCCATCGACCATCTTGACAGTCGGCGTGAGTGTCACCTCGCGCATACCGACGCGCAACTCAGGGAAGAGCACGCCCTTGCGATAGACCTTCTGGGAGGAAGGATAGGTGAAATGAGGATTGAATTGTTCGGTTTTCATATTTATTGTTGTTTTGATTGTTCTAATATACTGAGGATCGCCTTCGTCTCCTCAACTGGCTGCTCTGCATCGAGGATGCCACCACTGATAGCCACCCCGCTCACTCCCGTCTGCAGCACAGGCAGCAGGTCTGCCCGCGTGATACCGCCAATGGCGACAACGGGCAGCAGGATGTTCTCCCGCCTCATGGCCTCGACGATGGCGCGGTAGCCCTCCAGTCCGAGAACAGGGGCGAGACGCTGCTTGGTGGTGGTGAAGCGATAGGGACCACAACCGATGTAGTCCACACCCTGGCGATGTAGGCGGCGCACGTCGTCGATGGTGTTGGCCGTGCCACCGATGATCAAGTCGGGACCCAAAAGTGTACGGGCCTCGTCGGCAGGCATATCCTTGCGCCCCAGATGCACACCATCAGCTCCCACTCGCTTCACCATCTCGACACGGTCGTCGAGGATGAGGCGGGCGTGATAGCTGCGACAGAGCGCCACGGCCTCTTGGGCAGTGGACAAGAATGTGGCCTCATCGGCTTCCTTCATGCGGAGCTGCACCCAGCGGCAGCCTCCTTCGAGGGCCATGCGGATGCCTTCTATGTAGCCATAGCGGCTGTTGTGATGGGAGATAAATTGCAACATAGCTTATTGTTCGGTCAATATCAAAGGTTGAGGATCATAAAAATGATTCACCGGGCCGTGTCCCTCCCCGACCGAGACATCAGCTCCAGCCCGCAAAGCCTCGTAGAGATAGGCTTTGGCAGAGGCTACGGCCTCGCAGATCCCCTGCCCTCTCGCCACAAAAGAGGCGATAGCCGAGGAGAGCGTGCAGCCCGTGCCATGGGTGTTGCGGGTGGAAATCGTGGCGGAAGAGAAGGTGTGGAACGAGCCGTCGATCAGCAGCAGATCCGTCTTCTCCCTACCCTGCCCGTGACCTCCCTTGACCAACACCGCCTTCGGCCCCATCTGCAGGATCTGGCGTGCGGCGGCCTTCATGTCCTCCAAGCCGTGGATGGGCCTGCCGGCAAGTAGTTCTGCCTCAGGGATGTTGGGTGTAAGGAGGGTGGAAAGAGGCAAGAGTGTAGCCTGGAAGAGGGACAACGCGTCCGGCTCCATCAGTCGGCTGCCCGAGGTGGAGACCATCACGGGGTCGATAATCATCGGGGGCAACGGATAGCGACAGAGCGTGGTGGCGATAGCACGAATCGTCTCTGCGTCATTGACCATCCCTACCTTGATGGCTTGCGGGTGGAGGTCGTCCATCACGGCAGCTATCTGGTCGGCAACGACGTCGGGCGTGACTTTGCAGATAGACCGCACGCCCAGGGTGTTCTGTGCCGTCACGGCCGTGATGGCAACGGATGCATAACATCCCAGGGCCGAGATCGTCTTGATATCGGCCTCTATGCCCGCGCCTCCGCAACTATCGGATCCGGCAATCGTGAGTATTTGTTGTTTTTTTTTCTTT
>ERZ780020.237-NODE-237-length-8087-cov-2.54495_pt1 | contig 8087 bp, 6 predicted proteins | sample MGYA00511865_ERZ780020 | MGnify/ENA primary metagenome ERZ780020 (study PRJEB29588, sample SAMEA2163271) | human gut metagenome | biome: human gut; feature: human-associated habitat; material: faeces | place: Denmark | collected 2008/2010 ...
ATAGATCTCCTTTTTTCATAGGAGTACGTTTACACAAGATTATTTAAACACTCTAGATTATATGAAAGGAATATCCTGTATATGGTATAATATTATAATTGATTTAACATAATACAGGAGGATTGCCGTGGATAAGGAGCAGCTCTCGATGGGGAAAAAATATTATACGATTACATATGGATGCCAGATGAATGAATCTGACACAGAACGTATTAACGGACAGCTGGAAGAACTGGGATATCGGCCGGCTGAAGAAATGGAAGACGCAGACATCGTCATCATGAATACATGCAGCGTCCGCCAGAATGCGGAAGAAAAAGTGTATGGGAAAATCGGTGAAATCAAGAAGCTGAAGGACAAGAACCCGGACATGCTTCTGGGAATCGCCGGCTGCATGGCGCAGGAAAACAAGGGCAAGCTGATTGAAAGAATGCCGATCATTGATTTTGTTATCGGACCATACCATATTCATGATCTGAAAGATATCGTTTCCAAGGAAAATGCACGCGGCGGCCATGTCGTCAAGACAGAAAGAAATCCACACAGCGTTGAAGATTACAGCGAATTGAAGTCTGTCAGAAAGTCTAAGATTTTCGCATGGGTTCCGATCATGCAGGGATGCAATAAGTTCTGTACTTACTGCATCGTTCCCTATGTTAGAGGCCGTGAAATCAGCCGTACGATTGATGACATTTCCAATGAAATCCAGACTCTTGCCGATGAAGGATATAAGGAAGTTACACTTCTCGGGCAGAATGTCAATTCTTACGGGCTCGATTTCAGGAACGGAACCGATTTCGGCGACTTGATCCGTGCTATCGATAAAATTGATGACATTGAAAGAGTACGCTACATGACATCCCATCCAAGAGATATGACATTCGAAATGATTGATGCCATGGCAGAATCGTCGAAGGTTGTCCGTCATATGCATCTTCCTGTCCAGCACGGATCCAATGAAATGCTGAAGAAGATGAACCGCGGCTATACGATTGAACATTTCAAGGAACTCCTTTCCTACGTAAGAAGCAAAATGCCTGATATTGTCGTAACAACAGATCTTATTACAGGCTTCCCGGGGGAAACGGAAGAAATGCATCAGGAAACGCTGGCCCTCTTGAAGGAAGTCCGTTTCGATTCCGCTTATACATTTATTTATTCTCCAAGAACCGGAACGCCTGCAGCAAGAATGGAAGGCCAGATCGATTCTGATACCAAGCACAGACGTCTGCAGGAACTGATGGATGTGGAAAATGAAATCAGCCTTGAACTCAATAAGGAAATGGAAGGAAAGACATATTCCATTATCGTAGAAGGCCCTTCCAAGCAGGATCCGATGAACTGGTATGGAAGAACTTCAGGAAACAAAATGATCTTATTCCCGTACAAGGAAGGAATTTCCGTCGGAGATACTGTTGACGTTAAAGTTGACACAGCGCAGACCTGGGTTCTCAAGGGAGAACTGATCTGAATTCTGTCTTGTCATTTGATCGAGAGGTGATTGAGATTGGCTAAAACGCCATTAATGGATCAATACAAAGAGATAAAAGAGGGATACAAGGACTGCCTGCTCTTTTACCGTCTGGGTGATTTTTACGAATTGTTTTATGATGACGCGTACACGGTTTCTCATGAACTGGAATTGACCCTGACAGGGAAGAATGCAGGTGCAGAAGGCCGCGTTCCTATGTGCGGCGTGCCGTACCATGCGGCCGAGGTTTATATTTACCGTTTGATTCAAAAGGGGTATAAAGTAGCCATCTGCGAACAGCTTGAAGATCCTAAGAAGGCAAAGGGACTCGTTAAGCGCGATGTCATCCGCGTCATTACGCCGGGAACCATTCTCTTTGAAAATGCCATTGCGGATAAATCCAACAACTATCTGGCCTGTCTGCTTGAGAAAGACAAGAAGATCCATATGGTCCTCTGTGATATTTCAACAGGCGAAAGCTGGTGGGGGATCTGGAATCTGAAAAAGGAGCAGGACGATTTCCTGGATGTCCTTTCTGTATATAATCCGGCAGAACTCGTATGCGGCGTATCTGATGATTTCTACCGCCAGCTGACATCCTTCTGTTCATCACGCCTTGGAAGCTGTCTTGTCACGAGAATGCCTGAAACGGATGAAACGTGCAAGACACCTTCAATCGCGGAATCGATTGAGAATGAAAATGTACGCATGGCCTTTGGATACCTGGCGGATTACCTGCAGAATGTCATGAGAGACAACTTGCCGGAATTCCATTCCGTGCAGCCGATCAGGGAAGATCATACGCTGATTCTTTCCGACCAGTGCATCAGGAATCTTGAAATCACCAGGAATATGAGGGACGGCGGAAGAAGAGGGACACTTCTTGAGCTTCTTGACCACACGCATACGGCAATGGGGGCAAGACTTTTGCGCCGCTGGCTTGAAAGGCCTCTGGTGGATGTGAATGGAATCATCCTTCGTCAGGACGGGATTGAAGAACTTACGAATCATGCCATGGAATTGACACAGCTCGAGGAGCTGCTTTCTCAGGTTTTTGACTTTGAAAGAATCCTTGGCCGTATCGAAGCCAATGTCACCTCGCCGAAGGATTTGCTGGCACTCAAAGCAACGCTCAAGATTGTGCCGCAGATCAAGAATCTCCTTGCATCTTCCAGTTCAGTCATCCTGAAAAAGCTGAACGGACAGATGAAAGTGCATGAAGCCGTTTTTGACCTTCTGGATCGTGCGATGAATGAAAACGGCACAGGGAATATCAAGGACGGCAAGTACATAAAGAAGGGCTTTTCCGAGGAACTTGACGAAATCCGCTCTTTGTCGGAAGACAGCCAGGAATATATAGCAAAGCTGGAAGAAGAGGAAAAAGAGAAGACGGGCATCAAGCTGAAGATTGGCTTCAATAATGTCTTTGGCTATTACTTTGAAATCTCCAATGCCAATAAGATTCCTGTTCCCGAGTATTATGTGAGAAAACAGACGCTGGTCAATGCGGAAAGATATATTACCCCCGAGCTGAAGGAATTCGAGGCTAAAGCGCTCTCCGCCAAGGAAAAGACCGAAGAGCTCGAACTTAAGATCTACCAGATGGTCAAAGCGGAAATACGCCCGGAAATTCCGGACATGCAGAGAACAGCTTCTGCTCTGGCGGGTATTGACTGCATAGCAAGCCTTGCAAGGGCAGCTCTGAAGGACCGTTATGTAAGACCGCAGATCCTCCCGCAGAAGGAAGGCCGCATTTCCATTTCTGATGGAAGGCATCCGATGGTAGAACATGCACTCAATCATGAAATGTTTGTACCAAACGATACAGAACTGAATCATGATAATCAGGAAATCCTGGTTATCACAGGGCCCAACATGGCGGGCAAGTCGACATACATGCGTCAGGTTGCCGTTTTGACGATTATGGCGCAGATCGGATCCTTCATACCGGCAAAAAGCGGTATGTTTTCTCCTGTCGACCGCATATTCACAAGGATCGGAGCCACGGATGATATATCGACCGGGCAGAGTACGTTCATGGTGGAAATGCAGGAAGTATCGTATATTCTCCGCAATGCTACCAGAAACAGCCTGATTCTTCTTGATGAAATCGGGAGAGGCACGAGCACATATGACGGCATGAGCATTGCAAGAGCCGTTGTCGAATACATTGACAAAAAGATTCATGGCTTTACTTTGTTTGCTACGCACTATCATGAATTATCAGATATGTCAGATGGCAGCAGCAAGATCAAGAATTATACGGTAACAGTGAAGGAGCGCGGAAAGGATGTCGTGTTCCTCCGCCGCATCGTTCCAGGCTGCGCTGACAGAAGCTACGGTATCCATGTCGCAAGACTTGCCGGGCTTCCCGAATCTCTCCTGAAAAGAGCCGACGATATTCTTGAAGGACTGGAGGAATCGGATGGCAAGGGATACCATGCGCCTTCTGCTCCTTCTAATGAAGCAAGAGAAACCGGCCTTGATCTTTTTGCATCGCCCATCATCAATGAACTGGCAGACCTTGATGTCATGAGCAAGACACCGATTGAAGCCATGGAGATTTTATTCCGCCTGAGTAAGGAAGCAAAGGAGAGCCGATAATGGGATTAATTCATGTTCTTGATGAAGTTACGGCGAATCAGATTGCTGCAGGAGAAGTCGTCGAGCGTCCGGTCAATGTCGTCAAAGAGCTGGTGGAAAATTCTGTCGATGCAGGCGCTCATGAAGTGGAAATAGAAATTGCAGACGGCGGTATGACTTACATCCGTGTGACGGATAACGGCTCTGGAATGACTGCAGAAGATGCCAAGATGTCCATTATCCGCCACGCCACAAGCAAAATTTCCAATGTGGATAACATTTATCACATTGCCTCCCTGGGATTCCGCGGGGAAGCGCTTCCAAGCATTATGTCCGTTTCAAGATCATCCATCACGACAAGAAGACCGGAAGATGTTGAAGGAACGGTCATTGATATCAAGGGCGGCGTTGTTGAAGATGTGCATGCCGCCGGAACGCCAGCCGGCACAACGGTTGAGGTCAGGGAGCTTTTCTATAATGTTCCGGCGAGGAAGAAATTCCTGAAATCAGAAAGAACGGAATCGGCTAGAATCAATACGATGGTGGGAAAACTGGCCCTTGCCAATCCAGATGTTGCTTTCCGCCTGATCAATAATGGAAGAGTCGTCATTGAAACACCGGGCAACGGAAGACTTTTAGACGTTGTCTCTGCTTTATACGGTGTAAAGACAGCCGGTGAAATGCTTGAAGTCAAAGAAGAAGGGGAGAATATCTTCCTTAACGGACTGATTTCGAAACCATCGCTCTTAAAGAGCAGCCGCCAGTTCCAGACGCTGATCATCAATCGGAGAGTTATTGAAAGTTCTGTCATTTCAAAAGCCGTGGACAATGCATACCATTCACTTCTTCCAAAGAATGGCTATCCGCTTCTTGTCCTTTCTTTTGATGTGCCGCCGGAAAGCATCGATGTCAATGTGCATCCTCAGAAAAGGGAAATCAAGTTTTCTGATGAACAGATGGCATTCCGCACGGTCTACCATGCCGTTTTAAGGACGCTCACATCCCAGTCGGATGCAGACAGCATTGCCCGCGAGATGATCAAGGATCCGGGCCATCAGGTCCTTGGTGAAATGGATGTAAATCCGGTCAATGTGAAAGTGGGAGACCAGAAACCTCTTCACGACATCGGGCTTGCTATGGAGACAGGAGAGGCAAAGACTCCCTCTGTACCTGATTCATGGAGAGCACATCTTGAAGAATACAGCCAGCAGCAGAAGGGATCTTCATCTTCCGGCACTGGAAAAAACTCTGAAACGATGCGGGAGACATTCCAGCCATCAGTAGGAAGCCGTGAAATCCTGTCGGATAAGCCATTCTTCAAGAGAGAAGATCAGGAAGATCATCAGGAGTCGAAAGATCAGAAAACGATTTCTGAAGGCGTCTTATTTGAATCAGAAAAAGAAGAAGCAGAAACGGTTATCCCTTTAGGACAGGTGGCAGACTGCTTCATTCTCTGCCAGCATGGGAAGGATCTTTTCATCATTGACCAGCATGCAGCGCATGAACGCGTTCGTTATGATAAGCTTGCAGAAAGAGCGGAAGGAATTCCTGTCCAGAAACTCCTGATTCCTCATCTGATCCATGTGGAGCCGGATGATATTCTGATTTTGCAGGATCATGAAAATGAACTGCTCAAGCTGGGCATTACATTTGAGCAGGCAGGACCTGATGTCATACGCGTGACCGGAGTGCCGGAGGATTTTGCAGATGATGAACTCCTTCGCGTCATAAGGGATATTTTAGTCGCCTATCACGATGAAGATATGGTTTCACCTGAAACGCTCCGCCACCGCATGATGGCCTATGCAGCATGCCGCGGCGCCATCAAGAGGGGAGATCCCTTGAATATCCGCCAGATGAAGGAACTGATTACAGATCTCTTCCACACGTCTCGCCCGTTTGTATGTCCGCATGGGAGACCGACGATTGTAAGATTCACACCTGAAGAACTGGGAAGGCTGTTCAAAAGGCCATGAAGATTGCTGCAACAACAATCTCGGATGCTCCGGGACTGATCCGAGAAAAGGCAAAAGAGCGTGCAAAAGCTTTGGCTATCCCTTACCTTGAGAGAGAAGACAAGCTTGAAGAGATGGCAGAGAAGTACAAGGCAGAAGGTTTCCTGATTTATGGCAGGCGCCTTCCTTCGTTTAAGACGAAAGACGGGGAATACCATTTTCATTTAGGGACATCCGTCCTCCGCACGCGCCAGATTCTTGCGGGGAATGAGGACCGCTTATGCAGGCTGCTTCCAAAGGAAGGACCCTGCCGCGTCCTTGACTGTACCTTTGGCCATGCGAATGATTCCACGACGATTTCCTGGTTCTTAGGGGACAGGGGAAGCGTCACAGCCTTGGAGAAAAGCACTGCGCTTTATGAAATAGGAAGGGCCGGCATAGAATCTTATCAGGATAAAGACCCTGCGCTGACGGATGCCGTTCGGAGAATCTATTTGATTCATGCTGATTTCAAGGAATATCTGAAAAATATTCCAGAGAAAAGTTTTGATGTCGTTTACTTTGATCCTATGTTCCGGCATCCTGTGCAGGCAAAAGTCAATGATATGACAGGCTTTCGGGAAGCAGCCGCTTATGACAAGCTTGATGACGAGACGATTCTGCTGGCCATGCGCGCGGCCAGGGCGCGTGTGATTGTCAAGGAGCGCCCGTTTTCATTGCTTTTCAAGAAGGACTTTTTTACAAGGATTGAAGCCAAAAAGGGGCAGACCACGGCATACGGGGTGATTGATTTATCATGAAGGAAAAGCTTATAACCATACTAGGGCCGACTGCTTCTGGTAAATCAGAGGTCGGGATTGAGATTGCAAAAGCGCTGGGGTCTTCCATTACTTCCGGCGATGCATTCCAGGTCTACAAGGAAATGGATATTGGAACGGCCAAAGTGACAAAAGAAGAAATGCAGGGAATCCCTCATTATCTTGTCGACTGTATCGATCCCAGAGAACCCTATTCCGCTGCTGATTTTCAGAAGAAAGCTTCAGAAATCATAACAAGAGAAAATAAAGAAGGAAGAATTCCTGTCCTTGTGGGAGGAACAGGGCTTTATATCCAGTCGCTTCTGGAAGGATATTCTTTCCTGCCTAAGTCTGATCAGCGGAAAAAGTGGCATGACTTTTATTTGGCCAATGGGAAAGAAGGCCTTGAAAGAGAACTTAAGAAAGCAGGCGTCAGGGAAATTCCTGATGATCCGCAGAGAATGCTGAGAAAACTGGAGCTGATTGATGCAGAAGGCAGGGATTTATCCCCGGAAAAGAGCCAATCTCTCATTTATGATGGTCCAGTTATAGGGATTGCTATGGACAGAGCGGTCTTATATGATAGAATAAATAAGCGAGTCTGTCATATGATGCAGGACGGATTATATGATGAAGTTCAAGAACTTCTGGATTCAGGCATTCCGGAAACAGCCCAGTCACTGAAGGCCATTGGCTATCGGGAAATGGTTCAGTGCATAAAAGGCGAGCTCTCTATTGAAGAGGCAGAAGCTCTCATCCAGAAAAACACTCGCCATTTCGCAAAACGGCAGATTACATGGTATAAGAGAATGCCGTATATTCACTGGTATGAGAGAAATGAGTTTAACCAGGACACGTGGTGTAAGGAAATCACGGATTATGTCATTTCATATTTTAGAGGAGAATGTGAAGATGGAAGGTAAAATGAATCTGCAGGATACATTTTTAAATGAAGCCAGGAAAGAAAATGCGCCTGTCAGCATTTTTTTGATGAATGGAGTTCAACTGAAGGGCAAGGTAAAGTCCTTTGACAGCTTTACCGTGCTTCTTGTAAGCGAAAATCGTTCGCAGCTGATTTACAAGCATGCTATTTCTACAATACAAAGGATCTGATTGAGTGAAAATGAATGAAAAACTTCAACAGGTGCAGGAAGAAGCGCTCGCTCTTTGTGCGCCTGTTTTTGATGAAATGAAAGAGATTTCCTTATACAATACACAGAAAGTTCTGGAAGCATTCAGGAACCACCACCTCTCTGCTTATCACTTCTCTCCATACAATTG